>Ga0210009_1001130_pt1 | contig 24574 bp, 15 predicted proteins | sample CryGeyCG2114_065_FD_185457 | JGI IMG/M metagenome (GOLD analysis project Ga0210009, IMG submission 185457) | Groundwater microbial communities from aquifer - Crystal Geyser CG12_big_fil_rev_8/21/14_0.65 (SPAdes) (version 2) | ecosystem: Environmental > Aquatic > Deep subsurface > Groundwater ... | reverse complement strand
AAGAAGCGAAAGAACTTTTAAAAGATATGAGGGAATTACCAACTGAAAGTTTATCTAAAGAAGCACTTAATTTGTTAGATTATCTTTTTTCAATTGTTTAATTTATGCCTCAAAAAGATAGAGATGAAATAAGAAAAGCTCTTTTACAAAAAGGTTTTTATCAAAAAAATAACGACCATGAATTCTTCTATTATAAAATCGACCAATCAATCTTTACAAAATTATCTCATGGAAGCCGCTATAAAACCTACTCAGCAGATCTCTTGGGCAAAATCAAACGGCAGTTAAAATTGAATACAATGGGCCAACTTCTAAGATTTATTGATTGTCCACTAACTGCTGAAGAATATTTTAATTTGTTAGTTTCCGACAAAATTGTTTCAAAAAAAGATAAACCTGATCATTAATCTTCTTATACGTTTTAGTTTTTTTCTTCGATTTTGTTTTTCAATTGAATGAACTGGATATCTGTTCTATTCTTCAATTACACAACGAAAACCAAAATCCGCACTTTTAACAGAGGGATCACTGTTGCTTCTATCGGTAACGCGGCATCCGTTAACAACAATCTCTCCTTCTCCACCAGGAACTGTAAAACTCGCCCACGAACCGCCGCGAATAACTTTTTGCGTTCCGTTCAACGGTCCTTTGGGATTTACACTCGGCGAGTAACTGTAATAAGTTTCATCAAACCAATCACCGCACCATTCCCACACGTTTCCGCTCATATCAAAAATGCCAAGTTCATTCCCTTTTTTAGTTCCAACATCGTGAGTACTTCCAATGGCGTTAGTAAAGTTCCAGGCAATTTCATTAAGAGAATCCCCACCGCTGTAAAGAAATCCGTTACTGAGTATTCCCCCTTTTGCAGCGAACTCCCATTCGGCTTCCGTAGGCAGCCGGATAGTTTTCCCTGTTTGACTTGTTACCCACTTACAAAAATCAGCGGCATCATTCCAACTTACATTTGTAACCGGCTTGTTCCCTCTTCCCCATCCGTTATCATTCGGCTTCATGCGTCCTGTCGCATCACAGAACAAATCAAACTGATCATAGGTTACTTCATATTGACTGATGCTGAAATTGTTGAGAGAAATATTGTGTACAGGTTTTTCATCGGGATCGCCGCTTTCACTTCCCATCAAAAATGAACTTCCTTCAACAGAAATCCAATTAAAATTAATTTGAACCACGCTATCTTTTCCGGTGGTAAAAGAAAAAGGTTTAGTCCAGCCTGAGACGTTTTTTCCATCCGAAATATTCAGCCGCCAATAATAAAGAGTGTTTGGAGAAAGGAGCGTTAATGTTTGTGAAGTATCGGTAATATTTGAATAGCTTTGTACAATGTTTGAAAAATTTACTTGCGCTGAAACCTGAAGATTATAACTCGCTGCATTTTCAACCTTGTTCCAAACTAAAGCCGGTTTTAATACAATGTTGGTTGAACTATTTACCGGGAAAATGAGTGTTGGTGTTTCCTGGGTTGATGAGTTCGCAGGGTTGTCATCTTTTTTGCAGCCGTAATTTGCAAGAAGAAAAAACATGATAAGCAAACGAAGAATTCTATTCATTTTCATTTATTCCTTAAAAAGATAGCGCAATTTATTTTATTGGAATACTAAATCCAATTATATCAAAGTAATCCCCCGGTGTTCCAATTTATTGATTTCATTCTTATGTTTGTGGAGCAAATAATTTAATAAGTTACTTTACTCAAAAAATGAGGAGTATCCTTGATCATATTCTTGCTCATAATCTCAATCTGGTTTTAATAAGTAGAAACGAATAAGATGAAGATTAAGATTAAGCAATTTTCTTTCATGATAATTGTGTACCATGATTTAATAATTTGAATCCAAAATATTTTTCAAAGATTAGAGGAAGACCATGAAATTTTCACTGAACGTTGACCATATAGCTGTGTTAAGAAATGCACGGGGAGAAATCCACCCAGACCCTGTAACCGCCGCACTCTTTGCTGAGCAAGCAGGCGTGGATGGCATTGTCGTTCATCTACGCGAAGATAAGAGACACATCAACGAGCGTGACCTTCGACTCCTTCGCGAATTAATTACCACAAAACTTGATCTCGAAATGGCAGCGGTTGATGAAATCATCGCAATCGCTTGCGATGTTCAGCCGGAACTTGCAACCATCGTCCCTGAAAAACGACAAGAGCTTACCACCGAAGGCGGAATAAATGTTATTGATTCAATCAACCTATTAAAATCAACAATAAAAGATTTGCACAAACGTGAAATTGAGGTTTCACTTTTTATTGAACCGGAGATAGAACAAATAGACGCTGCCGCGGAAATTGAATCGGACTATATCGAAATTCATACCGGCACTTTCGCAAATGCTCTTACCGAAGCTGATCAATTTGATGAATTGGAAAAAATTAGAATAGCAACCAAACACGCTAAGAAGCTCGGACTTGGAGTTAATGCCGGGCATGGATTAAATTATTCAAACATCAAAATCTTCCGCGAAGTTGAAGGTATTGATGAAGTAAGCATCGGGCAAGCAGTTATTGCCCGCGCTGTTTTTGTAGGATTGAAAGAAGCCGTTCAAGAGATGATTCGACTTATCAAATGAAAGTTGTATGCCGACGACAAAATCCAGTTAACAATAGTGATCTCAATGGAGATCATACAAATCGTGTAAAATTTTATTTGAAAGAAAACATGAGGAAGTTATGAAAAAATTTGTTTACTATCTTTTCATTATTATTTTCAGCAATAATCTATTTTCACAACCGCTCCCTCCCAAAAGAGAGTTTCGCGGTGCGTGGATTGCGACTGTTGTAAATTATGATTGGCCTTCAAAACCGGGACTAAGTACTGCAGACCAACAAACCGAATTGACTACACTGCTGGACGAATTAAAAATCTCAGGGATTAATGCAATTTTTTTTCAGATAAGAACAGAATGCGATGCATTTTATCAATCAAGCTATGAACCATGGTCTTACTACCTCACCGGACAGCAAGGAACACCACCCTTACCATTTTATGATCCTCTTGAATTCGTAATTAAAGAATCACACAAACGCGGAATGGAATTACATGCCTGGTTGAATCCTTACCGGGCAGAAAAAACTATTGGAGCTTATCCTTTTGTTGGAGACCATATAACGAAAACGCATCCTGACTGGATACTCCAAATTAATACTTATAAATTTCTCAATCCGGGCATCCCTGAAGTTGCCGACTATGTTACAAAGATCATTTCCGATGTTGCCAGACGCTATGATATTGACGGCGTTCATCTTGATGATTATTTTTATCCTTATCCGCCGGATCAAATTACAGATCAAGACTCAGCTGCTTTTCGCATTTATAATCAGGGGATAACAAACATCGGCGAGTGGAGAAGAGAAAACACCACTTCTCTCATTGCGCAAATAGATGATTCGCTTAAAAGCATAAAACCTTATTTAAAATATGGAATCAGTCCTTTTGGAATTTGGAAAAGCGGCACGCCTGCCGGGATAACCGGAATGGATGCATACAATGTTATTTATGCCGATGCTATGGCTTGGCTGAAAAATGGTTCGGTTGACTACCTTGCGCCCCAACTTTATTGGCCCTTCGGCGGAGGACAAGATTACGGTACATTAAATACTTGGTGGTCTGATTCTACTTCCGCGTACGACAAACATCTTTATGTGGGGCAAGCGGCATATAAAGCAAGTGCATATGGTGCAAATGAAATTCCGTCGGAAATTAATTTTAATAGAAATAATCCTAAATGTCAGGGCAGTATTTTTTTTAAAGCGGGAAACTTTTGGGAAAATCCTAAGGGGATGACAGATTCTTTGAAATACTCATCAAATCGTTTTCACGCAATTCCTCCGATTATGAACTGGAAAGAAGTAAACCCCCTTCCTCCAAACGAACCAACTAATCTTCACTATCAAATCAATCCCGTTAGCGGTAGGTATGAATTTACATGGGACGCTCCACCCGCAGCAGCAGATGGGGATTCAGCTTCAAGATACGTTGTTTATCGCTTTGAGACTCACCCTTCAACCGTGGATGACGGGAATAAAATATTTGGGACTACAGGCGGGCTTTCGTTATCAACCAAATTTTCAAAAACTATTTCAACTTCCGGCAATTATTTTGTGGTTACCGCATTAGATCGTTTAGAAAATGAAAGTAGTATGAGCAATGTTTTACAAATTAATCCGGCAGATTACGTACCCAAAATTCCGGCATTAATTTCTCCTGTGAATAATGATAAAAGTCAATTAGATGAAGTTAGGCTAATTTGGAACAGCGATCCTTTTACTTCTGGGTTTGCGATTCAAGTTTCAACCGATTCCACGTTCACCTCAACATTTATCGTCAACAAACCTGAAATAAAAGATACATTTTTTACACTGAAAGGAATTCTTGCTTCAACAAAATATTTTTGGAGAATAAAAGGAATAGGACTTGGAACTAACAGCAATTTTACGGCTTCCTTTTCTTTCCAAGCCGGATTCCCCGGCGCTCCCATTTTAGCAGAACCAAAACACACAACGTTGAACGTTCCAACTAATCCTGTTTTTACGTGGATGAAAGAATCAACTGCCACTTCCTATAGATTTCAGTTGGCTACAATAATTCAGTTTCCGCTCGAAGCGATGAAAGCCGACACAGTGATTACAGATACGATATTTCAAATAGCTAATTTAGAGCCGTTAAAAAATCACTTCTGGCGCGTCGCAGCTATTAACGAGTATGGCACAAGTCTTTGGTCGAGCACGAACGGTTTCAAAACATCTTCGGTCTCTGCAATAGAAAACGAAAAGGGAGTTCCCCATAATTTTGAATTGATGCAAAATTACCCGAACCCATTTAACCCTGAAACCGCTATACGATTCGCACTTCCGTTTAAAAGCTTTGTTAGCTTAAAAGTATATGACGTGCTTGGTACAGAAGTAAAAACGTTAGTTGAAGAGGAAAAATCCGGAGGATTTTTTGAAGTAATTTTTAATGCTTCAAAATTAGCATCCGGCATTTATTTTTATAAACTGCAGACAGCAAATTCGATTATTGTAAAAAAATTAATGGTGTTAAAGTGAGTAACTCCTGCGAAAAATCGTCAGCGAAAAGTTTTCTTTCCGCTGACCGATGAAATTGTAAGCCAAGCCGCTGAAATATTATTTGCCAAAGTGGTCGTCAAGAATAGAAGTAACTTGTTCTTTAGATTGAATACTGCTTGTAGCTTTCACCACTTTACCGTTTTTATAATAAATAACGAACGGAATCCCCCGGAACGATGCACATTCTTCTAAATCGCGTATCACGGTTGCATCCGGGATATCAAATTCCATATCTGCAAATTTTACATTTTTGTACTCCGGTTCTATTTCCTGCATCACACTGTAAACCGGGATGCACATGGGTCCCATTCTTCCACAGCAGACCATGACGTTTTCGTTTTCCTGCAATAGTTTTGCATGTTCTTTTTCGGATAAAATATGCGTTAAATTTGTATGTAACATTCATTCACCTTTTTTTATTTAAATGATTTCTAATTTTTGTTTAGTTTGATGTCGTATTTTTCACAACGATTCATAATCGTTTTCCTAACCTTACTCGTTTTTTAGTTTTCTAAAAAAAGATTAAGAAGATTCCTTATTTTTTATTCAATAATAATGAAAGAACAAAAATGAAATATAAACTCCTTGGAAAAAGTGGATTACGTGTTTCCGAAATTTGTCTTGGCACCATGACCTTCGGGGAAGAATGGGCAATTGGAACCGGCAAAAATGAGAGCAAAAAAATTTACGATGCTTTTCTTAATGCCGGCGGGAATTTTATAGATACCGCAAACCGGTACACGGAAGGTTCAAGTGAAAAATTCCTCGGAGAATTTATTCCTTCCGAGCGGAATAATCTTGTCATCGCCACTAAATATACGCTTTACACACAACGCGGAAGCGTAAATGACGGCGGTAATCACCGTAAAAATCTTGCTCAGTCAATTGAAGGAAGTTTGAAACGATTGAACACAGAGTATGTTGATCTCTTGTATCTTCACGCCTGGGATTTTACCGTAGGGATTGAAGAAGTGCTTCGCAACTTGCAATATCTTGTTCAATCGGGAAAAGTATTACACATCGCTATCTCCGATACACCGGCGTGGATTGTGGCACAGGGCAATGCTATAGCAGAACTTCGTGGATGGAGCTCTTTCGTTGCAGTACAAGCAGAATACAGTTTAACCCAGCGTACACCGGAAAGGGATATCATTCCGATGTGCAGGGCAAATAATGTTGCAGTTACTGCTTGGGCGCCTTTAGCCGGCGGTGCACTCACCGGAAAATATTTAAACAATTCCGTTTCTACACTTCGCTTAAAACCAGAGAGTCTTCGATTGAATCAACGCAATACGGCGATTGCAAAAGAAGTTGTTTCCGTTGCAAATGAATTAGGATGCTCTGCCGGCAATGCTGCATTAAATTGGATTCGCAAACAAAACGGAACCATCATACCAATTGTTGGTGCGCGCAAAGTGGAGCAAATAAAAGATAATTTGAATTGTTTGAATTTCGATCTAAACGATGAACAAATGAACCGTTTGAACGAGATAAGTAAAATAGATTTAGGGTTTCCGCATGATTTTCTTCTGTCAGATGTAGTAAAAGAAGTTGTCTTCGGCGGGACAAAAGATTCTATTCAATTTTAATATTCTTTGTTGATGATGCATCACTTATTTGTACGAAGGATTTATGAACTTTAAGATATCTTTCATTCTCCAACTATTTTTGACGTACACTCTTTTGGCACAATCGCCTCACGGAAATTCTTTAAAGAACGATTGCGCTGATTGCCATTCAACCGACAGATGGAATCCGCTTCGGATTGAAATGAAATTTGATCATCAATCCACAGATTTTGACCTCATTGGGCAGCATAAAACCGTTCCATGTAAATCATGTCATCAAACATTGGTTTTTGATAAAGCAGATCAGGTTTGCAATGCATGCCATTTTGATGTTCATAATTCAACCGCTTCTTTCGTTTGCGAAAAGTGCCACACACCGGAAACTTGGTTAGTCACTAATATTCGCGCGTTACATCAAAATAGCCGATTTCCTTTGGTTGGCATCCATTCGGCGCTTCCTTGTGAAGATTGCCATAAGAGTTTTGATAAATATCAATTTGACATAATCGGCGTGCGATGCTTCGACTGCCATGCAAACCGGTATTATGCTTCGCCAATTCATGTTGCAAGTGGCTTCAGTACACAATGCGAAACGTGCCATAACCTGGCGAATGATTGGAGTTTCTATCATGACGGAATCTTTCCGATTTATTCCGGTTCACATAATGGAACATGGAAAGTTTGCGGCGATTGTCATAATTCCGAGCCAAATTATCTCGTTTTTACCTGCATTGATTGTCACGAACATTCAAAAAGTAAAATGGATTCAAAACATAGTGGCGAGGTGAGCGGGTATGTGTATGAAAGCCATGCATGTTACTCATGCCATCCGCAAGGCAGCGGAGAGGGCGATTAATGAAAACGATTGTTCTTTCTCTAACCGTTTTTTCTGTTTTACTGTATTCGCAGAATGAGCTAAAAATACCGGGAACAATAATATATATTTCTTCCCAAAATTTTTATGTCCGTTTTGAAAATACGGTTCGTGTAACCGTTGGCGATACAATTTATCTTTCTGAAACCGGAACAGAAGTGGGAATTGTAAAGTACTTGTCTTCTCAATCCGCCGCGTGTTCCTATCTCGCAACAACCGGAATAGATTTAAATAGCCAGGTTTATATTAGAACAAAGAAGAATGACAGCGGCAGCCAACCGACCAAACAAAATGCTGATGAAAACGACCCTTCGCTTTGGAATGACCTTAACGCAACAAAAACTGTGAATACCGTTTCAGAAAATAATTTTAATCTCAGTGGACGGGTTTCGGTGCGCTCATTTACTAATTACACCACATCAAGTACTCATGCACAAAATCAATATTGGCGGTACGGGCTCTCCCTGCGAAGCAATAAAGTTGGCGTAAAGAATTTGGAATTTCAATCCTCGGCAACGTACGGCTACCGGGCAGATAAGTGGAAAAATGCCGGCAGCGTTTGGAACAATTTGAAAATTTACGACTTCTTCTTTTCGTACAAACCATCTGCATCATTTACACTTCAGGCAGGGCGGGTTCGAAATCAAAACCTCTATTCCCTTTCTACCTTCGACGGTGTTTTATTTGATTACACTTTTTCAAAATTCACGATCGGAACTTTTGTTGGATCACATCCCGGCTGGCAAAATATGGGTGTAAATATCAAGTTGATGCAATACGGCGCATTTCTTTCTCGAGAAGATTCGATCGGCAAACTACGCATGAGCAATAATATTTCTTTCGCCAACCAAACAAATTCCGGAAAAACTGATCGAAGGTTTTTATATTTTCTTCACCGTACCCGTTTAACTAATTTTTCATTCGCTCTTTCTTCCGAATTCGATCTCTATCAAGTTGAATTAAATTCGGCAAAATCAGTGTTTGAACCGACAAGTATTTATGCCTCAATGCTCTACCGCTTTGATAATAAACTTTCATTCGATCTTAGCTACGATGCTCGCAAAACAATTTATTATTTTGAGTCGTTCAAATCAACTATTGACAGCATACTTGATTCCAGAATGAGACAAGGCGTTCGGTTGGGAGCTTCTTACCGCTGGTCGCGGACTTTATCTGTAGGGCTAAACGGTGGTTTTACGAAACAGAATGACGATCTTCATCCTTCGTTTTACGCCGGAACATCGGCTGCCATTAATGAAATCTCAAATTTAAATTTTTCCCTTATTGGAGATTTGACTTATTTGCAAAGCAATTATCTAAACGGATTTGCATACGGAATTAAGATCAATAAAAGTTTTCTTTTAAATTACTTGAATATGGGTCTTGGTTTAAGAAGAGTAGATTATCTTTTGGTGAGGAATACATCAGATGGAGTAGCGCAAAACATTCTTAATGCCGATGTTCGGTTACAGCTCTTGAATTCTCTTTACTTTAATTTGGTTTACGAATTTGTCTCTGAAAAGAGAGCAACGACCAATCGTATTTTTATTGGTTTGAGCCAATCATTCTGATCATTTAGGAGATTTTTGCGCGACCAGGATCAAATTTGAAGAGAGAAACTTGCATGTTTACCCCGATGGACACGGTGGTAAGTTCCAGCAATCCATTTTTTTTCATTTTTATTGGCGGCTATTCTTCTTAAGCGATTTGGTAAATAACGTATAATCATATCCCGAAGCATCGGAGAGTATTTTTACAAAGTTAATATAGGCGAGCATCTCACTCACGTGAGCCATAAAAATTGGTTCTTTCAGGTAATCAAAAATTTCTTTTCCGGCGCCAATTGAATCTTGCAATTTCCCTTGTAAATAATTTTCCGAATAAGCGACTAATGCAAAGGTGAAACTCCAATGAAGTAATATTTCTAAATTCTCTTTGCTGTAATACCTCTTCCCTTGATATTCGTTCACATTAAGATAATTCATTACAAATTCTTTTTCTAACAAACTCACAAGTTTGACCGGAGCATTTTTCTTCGTTCCTTTTTTCCCTTTATTTAGAGTATTCCGTTCTGGCGACTTGAAATTTTTTGCAACAAAAAGTTCATCAGGAAAAATACTTTCTTCGGATGGAAGTATTCTTGCCAAACCAAATTCCTGTCTTAGTGTTTCAAATGAATCATTAAGATGGAGAAGCCCTTGCCATAATGGTTTCCCGAGCAGCAGCTCGTTGTACAGATGAAGAAGTTCTTTATTTTCATTACTTGATTTCACGGCTTCGAGAATAGTAAGAATTATGGTATAAAGGATGAAGAAATCCTTGTACGCTGAATTTCCATTATAAAATACCAGGGCATGCATCAAATTTTTATGAATATCATTTTTCTCTAACGACGAAACAAATTGATCGAGCGCAGAAAGAATGAGGAATTTCTTTTCGATTGTCGTAATGATCTTTTGCTCATCAACCGACATGTAAAGATAATTCTTTACTTCGTTCACTAAACTTAGAATTTTTGATCTGCCGTAACTTGTAACTTTTTCGATTTTCTCCGCTTCAATTTTTACCTTTTCTTTGCCGATGAAACCACAGGCAGCGCTGAATTCTTTTAACAATTCTCTGTTGCAGATATTAATAACCGCATCGTGTAATGGTGAAAGCTTCAATTCTCTAAGCGATTGTTTTATAGACTCGACCCCTTTTCCGTTAAGCGATTTATTTAGTTCGTGGTACTCTCCCGTCACATCTTTCACTTCTGTAAATCCTAAAAACACATGATACTGGTATCCATTTAAGAAGATGCTTATTCCTTCTTCAGCCAATTCTTTTCCGTTACGGAGAAATTCCAACTTTGTTTTGTGGTCGTCCAAGATATAAAATACATCTCCATTACCGTTTAGATTCAACGCTTCTGAGACGCTTTTTTTTCTTAATTGTGATTCGTTCTCCGAAATAACTTTTCCTGTTGAATAATAAATTTTCCCTTTGACTTGCTCGTAAGAATTATTGTAAAGAACAAGCGTTCTTTCGTTTCCGCTCATATTAGAAAAGGCGAAAACGTTCTCATTCAAATTTCCCGACTCATCAATGAAATCATAAAATTCAAAATTGCTAACCTGACTGAACAAATACCGTTTTTGCATCAACGGAAAAAGTTCTTCTTCATGGCGTTGTACTAAACTCTCATCAACAAACTCGTTATAATACGCCTTGTAATATTCCATCCCATATTTTTCAGTGTATCCTTCGACCTGTCCATGCGCGAACATCGGCAAGCCCGGCAAGGTTATCATCATCACGGCAACACCAAAGTATTTGTCCCCTTTTCCAAATTGATTTACGGCGGTTTCTTCATCGGGATTGCTCATAAAATTTACGTATCGCTTTAATATTTCAGGGTTGAATTCAAGCGTGTTCGTAATCAGATCGCGGTACTTATCGTTCTCCTCTTTCATGAACATGTGCATGAATGCGCTGTTATAAACCCGGTGCATACCAAGCGATCGAACGAAATATCCTTCCATAAGCCAGAAAGCTTCTGCAAGCAAAAGCGTGTGAGGCATCTCGGTATTTATTCTGTCAACAACTTCGCGCCAGAATTCCTCCGGGAAAACTTGGTTGAAAGCTTCATAAGACAATGCATAATCAGAACGCGAAGGAATTGCTCCACCGTGTCCCGGCTGCGGATACCACAAACGCGAAAAATGTTTCTTCGCTAAAGTCATCGCCGCATCAAAACGAATAATCGGAGTCTTCCGCGCAACGTGCATAATGGTTTGAATTAAGGATTCGCGAACTTCCGGCAATAAAAGATTTAACTGCGCAGTATCATTCCAAGGCATATTTGTTCCATCATTGCCATGATAGATGTAACGGATTTGTCCCGACCAATTATCAATCAGTTGAAAAACAACTGCAGCATCCTGTTTCGAATAATACTTATCTTCAATTCTAATTTGATAATGGGAGTCATCTGATAGATCGGGACCGGTAAAAGTATAACTCGGGAAAGGCGCATCAGGAGTCTGGATAAAAAAGTCGGGTCGTTCTAAAATCCATTTAGAAAATATTCCGGTATGATTCGGAACCATATCGCTTGAAAGACGGATATGTCTTTGTGTACAGCGATATTTCAAATTCTCAAAAGCCTGTTCTCCGCCGAGCTGTTCTGCAATTACATAATCGTAAAGAGAATAAGCCGATGGTGCCGCTTCCGGGTTGCCGCAAAATTGTTTTATCTTTTTTGATGCCGTGCTTCTCTCCCAGAGTCCGATAAGCCACAAAGCATTGATATTCCAATGGACAAGGCGGTCAAGTTCTTCATCAGGAATGTGGTCAAGCCGGTAAATATCTCTTCCATATTTTTTTGAAAGTTGATTGAGCCATACAAAAACATTTTTTGCAAGCATCACCACACGCGGCATCCAATCAATATCTTCCGTAAACTTCTCAGGTTCAAAGTGGTAACTCATGCTGATGTCTTCCGGTGTCCCATTAGATTTCTCATATTCTTTACGGACTCTTTTTAACTCGTCATCGGATAAAGTTAGTTGATATTCCGGTACAGGAGGTGTACCAACTGCGCCATGCTGTAAAAAAAGTTTCACATCTTCACGGATAAGATCTTCTCCACTTAATATTTTTTCGAGAAGTTTTTCGTCAATAATTACTTTCCATTTTTCACGGATGTAATCAAGCTGCGCTTCAAGATTGGTTAAATTAGATAAGACCGGTTTTTTCAAAGCTGAAAGGAGGGAGAGATTTTCTATGCTTAAAGGTTTCTCCTGTTCAAAGAATTTTTCCGTGGTTGCAAGGAAATTTTTATACGGCGATTCTTCTGAAAGTTGTTTATCTTCAAACAGTTCTTTCAAGTTCTGAAAAGCCGGATTAAGATTTTCCAGGTGAAGAAGAATAATTTCTTCAAGAAGAATTTCTTTGTTTGGTTTTCCGTTAGTGTTACCGCTTAAATACTGGTCTTGCGTTGTGATTCCCTTTTGCACAGCAACCGGCGGGAAATGTTCAACAAATTTTCTTAAAACCTTTTCGACTTCATCTCCACCCAAACTATTCTTTAAATAGAAAATGCTCCGTTCAAACACTCCGGGATTTTCTTTCTCTTCATAATGTCTGATAACGAAATGAAATATTTCGTGCAATAAACCGGCGGCATTTAATTGTCCGGGAGTAACATACGCATCAAATATTTTTTCTTCTTCACGTTTGCTGTTTATCTTTTGCGCAAGCAGCCGGGCTTGATAAAAATTAGCGATTAGGATGTTTCCCTGGACGGAAAAAAGTGATTCATCAAATTGATATTTAATGCGCACATTCTTTGCAACGTGAAGATCATATTTTATCTGGGCAGAGTTGCTGTCCGTTAAACATTCTTGCACTAATTTCATTTTAAAGCTCGTTAGGAAGATTTTATTTACAAATATTGGAGATTTCTTTGGGTGAAATATAAGAAAAATTCTTGGGAACCATTCCCTAACCTGGACAAGCCAGAGCCAATTTATCACATTAGAATGATTGAATGGCTGTATGGTAGAATGAAAAACATCCATCCATTCATTTTCATTCAGTCATTCGTTCGCCTTATTTACCATGTTAATATTCTGCCCAATATTACGCGAACTTTACTGATAAGGTACTACGTTTTTCCCAAGACGCTGCTTGGGAAAAAAGCTAAAGGAAAAAACAAATAATGAATATCGAACAAGAAATTTCGAATGATGAAGTTGTAAGACAATCTGCATTCACTTCGATATTTAATTATCGTTAACATGTTAGCAATAGTGATTCTCTAAGTGCCTAACCTGGACAAGCCAGAACCAAATTGTTCTCGGTCGGCAGTCAACAGTATGCAAGTCGGGATGATTTTTATGAATCAGTTTTTATTTTTGTTCATAACCCCATCGGGGTTATATCTTTGTAAAAAATTTAAAAGTGCAATCAAGAACTCCGTAGGAGTTCAATGTTTTTTTGAATCAATGCAACAATTCAATAAAACAACATCAATCACCGTTGTATAATATTCTGCCAAATATTACATGAATTTCAGTGTAAAGGTACTAAGGTGATTTGAGGGGGAGTATTATTTTGTTGAAAAACCGGCTGAGATAGAGAGGTAAATTTTTGACACTTACCTAAGAAGGATCATTTTCTTCGTTTGAACAAAATTACCTCCGGCATAGGAGGAACGGAGTTGATAAAAGTATACACCGGAGGCGTATCCGCCTTTGGCGGAAGTACCGCTTGTCAACTGCCGATTGCCGACTGCCGACCGAAATTCCGCTTCGTATCTTCCCGGCTGTTTGATCTCATTAACTAATGTTGCAACTTCATTACCAAGTACATCAAACACTTTTAACGTTACGTGGCTGCCAACCGCACACTGCCAACTGATTACCGTTCCCGGGTTAAATGGATTAGGATAATTTTGAAAAAGTTCAAATGAATTTGGAATTTGCGGCTCAGTTTCGTCTACTTTAATTATGTTTCGCAGTTCCGCATCCATCCATCCGCATCTGTCCTTAATCCAATTTTTTAAGTAAGCCACCTCATCATCATACGTTTGCCCCACATAATAGTTGGGCCAAACCCATGTGCCGAGAATCGGCCATCGTTGAAAATTTCTCGGTTGGGCTTCGTTCGTTAGAGTTTTTAGAGAATCAATAAATCTGTATATGTTTGTTATACTAAATTCAGTCAGGCGAAGCTGAAACCAACGAGCAGCATATTTTTTTTGAAAATTTGCATCGGCAGCAATTTTTTTCCACCAGAACGGAACTTGAAACTGATCTGTCTGCAAAAAATTGGTATTAGTACTTAGGTAGGAAAGATGCCAGCCGTAAACTAAAGAGGCGTCGTAATAATTCGCGTTTCCCCACGCAATATTATAATCCCATACAGGTCCCATTTTAAGCTTTGGGTTTTTCGAATCTTTATCTTTAAAAAGAAAAGCGCTCAACCTGTACGCGTCAATATTTTTGCTCATTTCGTTCAGTAAGAAATAATCAACAAATGACGGGACGTCAATTAGAGAAGGATAACCGGTAAGCGTGTCGGTATAGTCCGGATTATATACCCGCGTTTCAAATACATCAATATATTTCTGGATGTACTCTTTTTGCTGCGGAGTAATATCTTCCGGTTTTGGATAATGGTACTGCCAATAAACCTGTTGAGAAGCTTCAAAATAAGGAGGGAAAAGTGATCTCCATCCGTCATTGCCGGAGCCATCTTCTTTATCAATTTTTAAAAGATATCCCCCGGTAAGACTATCACCCGCATTATCCGTGGCAGTTAATTTGGAAACATCCACACGATTTTTATCACGTTTTATTTTCTCTAAAAGAATGTAAACGCCCATATACTCACTGTTAAGGACCAACTCGCAAAATTTAAATCGAGAAGCATAATGCCCGGTTTTTACAGACAACCAATATGCAAGCACATCACGAAAAAATGTTTTGTCTGTATAAGGCGCGTATAAAATCCAATCATTCTCTTCCGGAAGATCGAGTAAAGAAACTGAAGTATCGGCGCCGGCAGCAGTTCTGGTTTCAATTGCATATTGCTTTTTAGGAAACCACTGCGAAGTTGACCCGCGAATTTCAATGGCCACTTTACCCTTATAATTATTTTGCGGATCGGTCAGATTGTTTCGCACCCCTTCACCGTTATAAATGATCCCAAAATCAACCGTAATTTTTGGTTCGTTTAAAATAGTTTTCCCGTCTGTTTCTATAACAACAATCGGAAGATTGGAAGAAGTAAAACTAAGTTGGTTTACAACGGCTAAGGAAATATTGTTTTGACTGTAGAATGCAACGCAAAATCCTACCGAGAGCATTAAGATGTGAAGCCGGGTATTCATTAAAAATGATAATTGTTAATCGAAAACTACCGGTTCGGTTGGATTTTTCCAAAGATGAAAAAGCATTTGAATTTGCTCCTTTGTATTTCTCGTTTCCGAAAGTGGAGGAAGATCTTCAAATGTGAAAAAATTTACTTCCGTCGTTTCCGTTCCCGCAGAAATATTATTGGCGAGTAATTCACAAAGGATAAAAATTTTGTACGTATGAAAAGGAGAAAGCGGATAATCATGTTTTAACTTATCAATAACGGCAAGCAATCTAACCGGATTCACATCAGCGCCGGATTCTTCCCGCGCTTCCTTCACCGCGATTTCAGAAGGAGAATAACCAATATCAGCCCAGCCGCCGGGAATCGACCACCTGCCGTCGATCTTTTCCTTCACCATTAATATTTTGTTTTCTTTAAATACAACCGCACGCACGTCAACTTTTGGAGTTTGATATCCAACTTCATTTTCAAAAAGATTTTGAATTTTTTCTATCGGTGTAGCGGTCAATTCAGTAAATAACTGTTGACTGAGTTTTTTCAGTTCTTCATAGCGTTCTCTGTCAAAATCATTTTCACAATATTCCAATCCGGCAAAAGCGATTGCCTGAATCTTTTTTACAAGTTCAATTGAGGTTTTCATTTTAAGAGGATAAATTTCTTCGTATCCGTAAACTTACCTGCCGTTAATGTGTAGAAATACATTCCGCTTGCAAGTTGCTTGCCGCTTGTTGTAAACTGCGCGCTATAACTTCCCGCTTCTTTCCACTCGTTTACAAGTACGGCAACATCATTACCAAGTATATCGAAAACTTTTAGGGTCACAAAACTGTTTGTTGGTAATTGGTAGTTTATGGTTGTACTTGGGTTAAAAGGATTTGGATAATTTTGAAATAACCTAAAATCGGAAGGTGGTGGAAGTAATTCTTCCGGAATTGAAGTTACGGTTAACGTATCCAGAAATTTCATAATACCAAATTTGGTCCCTATATATATATTCCTTGGAACAGAATTGTCTGCTCTTATTAAGTTGACAGAACTATTAAAGACTTTTCTCCATGTTTTGCCATTATCTTCTGTTAAAAAAAGTCCCCCGTTGGAAAAGTTAGAAGTGAAGATTGTACCACCATGCGACATACCCACATATATTCTTCCTTTAACTTTTTCATCTAAAAGGATACTCGAAATGTTTACAAACGGGTCTAACTGTGTTAGAGAAGAACTTATCTGCGTCCAGTTATCTCCCCCATTCGTGCTCATACTTAAACTACCTTTAGATTCCAACGAAGGACCTTGACCACAATACAAAGTCGAAGGATCGTTGACGTCTAATGCAAAAGATGTGATAAAATTAATTTTAGTATCTCTTAGCCCGGAGTGTTTTACACTCCAATTTTTTCCTCCATCTGTGGATTTTCTTATTGCATCAAAAATATAAGTATAAATTACATTTGCGCTGTCGGGATGAAAAACAAAATTCCCTAAAGATTTTGCATCGGATACTTTCTCCCAATTCATCCCGTCATCCACACTGTAAAAAGTACCTTCATCTCCACTCGTAAACAACTCTTCCGGGAGAAAAGTATGGTAACTAATGTATTTAATATTTTGTGGAAATCCAGATTTATACCAGACATTTCCATAATCAGTAGTTTTATAAAGATCCCCCTGACTCTTAAGAAACCCTTTATTATGAATAATGGGATTAAAAATTAATTTATAACCGAGCAAACTGCCAATCCAGCCTTCAAATAGCGGGTGATTCCAATTTTCACCTCCATCGATAGTTTTCATTACGCCCCAGCCTGCTTGAGCAGATAAAATATGCCCTGTAGAATCGGGATTTAAATAAATATCTCCAACATCACTAAAACATAAATTTGATCGTTTCCAATTACTACCACCGTTTGTACTTATAAATATTCCGAGTCCTGATAAATCCACATAAATTTCATCCGGTTTTTGCGGGTTTATTTTAATCGAATTCGCTGTTACATACTCAGCGGGAATATCATTTCTTATTGAAAACCAAGTGCTTCCGCCGTCTGTCGTTTTTCTTATATCACTTATTGGAGCAAAAAATGGATCCCCTATGGTTACATAAATAATGTTCGGATCAATAGGGTTAACTGCAAAGAAACTCATATCATAAATGGTAGTTTTACTAAAAGAGATACCACCATCTAAAGACTTATAAAGGTTGCCGCCTGCTTTTATGAATAAAAGATTGCTGTTAACCGGATTCACTTCAATTTGATCCACTCCAAAATAATTTGTATCAGGCGGTGCATAAACTTTAAACCAATTATCTCCTGAATCCGTGCTTTTAAATAATGAAAAATCACTGGCAGCATAAATAATAGAAGTATCTGCCGGTGAGATTGCTATTCTATTTAACAGCTGTTCAAACGTTCTTATCTGTGTCCAACTAAATCCTTTGTCATAACTTCGCCATAATGTTTTGTTATCATTTTTTATAAAAACTGCGTTTGAATTTTTAGGATTTATTACAACATCAGGTATATAAGGTCCCTTTGAAATAATTTGCCAGCTATTTTCGACATCGGAGCTAAATAAATAATACCCAGAAACGCCAAGAAATATTTCATTTTCTTTGTCAAAAGGTAGAGCGATGCTACTAATTTGTCTACTCCCCAAATTTGTTTCTATCGGGACAATAGAATTACCTCCATCGGAAGAACGGAAAACCGCTGCAGACCAAGTTGTAGTAACAATAATGTTGGTGTTTTGGGGATGAATGACAAACTGATTATAAAATACCGACCCTCCAGGAGGACCAATAAGCCGCGGTGTTTGTGAAAGTACTAAGTTTGAAAAGACAAACACTAACACTATTATTTTAATAAAACATTTCATTTTTTTATCCAAAAAAGTTGGCAATATACAACTCATTGTGCAAGTAATTAATTTTGCACAATGAGTTGTTAATAAATGGAAAATTATTTGAGAAAGACCATTTTTTTTGTCGCTACAAAATCATTACAATGAATAGTATAGAGATAAATACCGCTTGGTAAATTATCGGGATTAAAAATTACAAAATGTTCCCCTTCCGGTTTTACTTCGTTTACTAAATCAGCAACAGTTTGACCTAAAGCATTAAAAACTTTGATTTGAACCCTCCCTTTTTCTTTTAACGTATATTTTATTTTCGTTGTAGGGTTAAAAGGATTGGGGTAATTATCTGATAACCCGTACTTATAACTTACAGTATTATAGTTATCAACTGACTCTTTCCAAATTGAATTAGATTTGCAACTTACTTCATTTGAAACCGCAGATTCATTATCACCGGACATAGAAGTAACTCTATAATAATAATAAAACTGCGAAGTTTTGGGGCTTCCAACAATAACGTTGTAATCTACCCAGCTATTGTTAGAAGTTGTTGCAGCTACACTCAGCGAAAGCCGTTTATTCGGTTCCGAACGATAGATTTTATAATTATCTATTCCTTGAATAGCCGTCCAGCTAATAGTTGGATGACCCCCTATTTGGGCACTAATACTTATTGCAGGCTTTTCCGGCATATTACCGGCATACGCTAAAGCATTATCTACTTTTAATAATCCACTTCCAAATTTGAGAACTGTATAAGTAGCAAAATTAGTAAACGCAGTTTTCTTTAAAATATTTCTGACATCAAAATTAATTAACTCATAATCAGAAAATAATAAAGCCGCTGTGCCTGATACTTGAGGTGCAGCCTGTGAAGTCCCGGTCATGTGTCCATATCCGGCACCACTATAAGTTAGTGAGTATATATCCTCGCCGGGAGCAGCTATTTCAATTTTATTCCCGGTATTACCAAGGTGATCCCAAAATTTCCATAACAGTCCGGCAACGGCAATAACATTCTCATTTCTTGCAGGAAAATAAGGTTCGATAGCGTTTGGATCATTTCCGGCTGCAGCAACTAATAAACATCCCCTATCATAAGCGAAATCTAAAGCATCACTAATAGCAGTTAATTCTTCCACCTTGAAACTCATATTTATTATTTTTGCACCGCTCAAAGCGGCATAAATTATTGCGTCATCTACGGCATCGCTATAAATGATTGATGAGTCCGGATTATCTTTTTTAATGACTCTTAAAGCCATTATTTGCGCGCCTTGCAAAGCCGTTCCCCAACCACCGGCAACACCAGCAACTCCGATACTATTATTTGTTCTTGCAGCAATAATTCCCGCCACATGTGTCCCATGGTTTTCGTATTCATAAACCGGCGATGGGTTTGCATCCATATCAACAAAATCATATCCAACATTCGGCCATTGGTTATTGTATAATTCATAACTATTAAAAGATACTCCTTCATCAATAACTGCTACAATACTACCGGTACCTTTATTATAAGAGAGGTTCCAACCTTCCACAGCATTTATATCCGGTTTTGTGGCGTGATTTAAATGATATTGATATGGGAAATAAGGGTCATTAGGAACTGAAAGAAGTTCGCCAAACGAATTGATTTCAACTTTTTCAAAAATACCTTCATCGACGAGAGAATTATACATTGACTTAAAATCCGAATATTCTGGTAATTCTAAATCAATATACCCAAGGATATTTTTTCTTAAAACCTTAATATCGAATTTTTTGTTCAGTTTATTAAGATTTTCTACCAACGATTCATTCTTAAGTTTTACCGTAATTGATCGTTTATTAACTTCAAACTTACCGTCAGTTTTATAATTAGATGTGTACCATTTATCGTTTTCTTTGAAATAAGATTTATTTCCTAACAAGAATTTTTCAGACTGAGCCTTTATATTAAAAGAAATTAAGACTACTAACATGACACAAAGAATATTTTTCATAACTACTCCATTAATTTTTACATTCCAAAGTTGTTATTTTATTTTTACCGACTCTTTAGGAAAAGAAATAATAATACCAGATCATCACGACTATGTAAAACCTGTTGGGTAGTTTTGGTGAATGAATGAAAGGGGAAATGACTGAATGAATATCTGTATAAAAACTTCTGGAATTTCATAATGGAGAAGAAGCAGAGGGAAGAATACATTTATCTGCATCTTTCCCTTCCACCGCCGCAGAGAGAGAAAAAGAAAAAGAAAAAGAGAAAGAGAGAAAGAGAGAGTAAATACCGTGCCAAACCATGTTTAGAAACATTTCCAAATTTCCTTTCAACGGCAAATCTATGACAAACAAATGTTAAAGTCAAATAAATTTTTAACAGCTCATTTTATCGCATTGCCCATTAATCAATAAGCAATTGTTAGTCCCCTTTATACAAAGTTTTTTTTACCGACAACCGTTAATAACCTGTGGCACAGACTATAAATTTGCATTACTGCCGACAATAAATGCCGGCTATTTTAAATACAGCATCTTTTTTGTTTGAGTGAAACCACCTGCACGTAGTTGATAGAAATAAAATCCACTGGGTAGAGACGGGGCATGCCCCGTCTTTACATTAAATTCAACTTTAAAAACTCCCTCAGATTTTTCTTCATTCACTAAAGTTGCAACTTCATTTCCCAGAATATCAAAAACTTTTAATGTCACCTTACCGCCAACTGCCAACTGCCAACTGATGACTGTACTCGGATTAAACGGATTCGGATAATTCTGCAATAATCCAAATTCGAGCGGAGTCGAGACTTCATTCTTAATATCAGAAATAATAAATATCGCCGGATCGGGAATTCCATCTCCATTTAAATCTGGAGAAATTGTAGCAAGATTTTTCAAACTATCAGGTCCGGCATCGCCGTTGGTATCATCATTGTTCGGGGCGGAATCTCCGGCTCCGTAATCCAAACCTCCGGCAATTAACCCAACAATTTTTACCACAACATTCTTGGGGATTACTCCTGCGCCCAAACTGTAAATATCATTCCAGGAAATTGCCAGCTCTGCGCCGCGTCCATTGTTTCCGCGTTTGCCGTTCATCTGCTTTGAAATATCTTCGGCGGTTTTACCAATAATTTTGAACAGCGAAGGTGCGGTGTGGTAATAATCAGCAATAAAAAAATCGATGGAATCTTCCGATGTAAACCGGAAATTCTTTTGGTAATCTCCAACGTAACCGGACTTTGAATTGAAGTTTGTAATTCCTCCGGCGATGCCCGCGTTAATGTACAACATCATGGTATTGTATTTATCATTTAAGATATAATCAACGCCGAGGTAGAGCGAATCGGAATCCCACGTTGCGTACAAACCGATCAATTCATTATCAAGCGAATCTCCGTTCCAGAAACTATCGGTATCGGAATCAGCAACAACAAGCCATTTATCCAACCAATCGGAAGCGCTAACTTCAACATTGCCGTCAATCGTCGGTTTGCCGTAAGTAGCGATGCTGTCATCAACATTTTCTTTTACCTGAATTGAAAAAAGAGTAGAGTCAAAAGCTCCTTTCCCATCGGTAACTTTTAAATGAACGGAAAAGAATCCTGTATCGGTTACAGAAGGAGTTCCGGTAAGTAATCCGTTTTGCTGATTAACATTTAACCACGAAGGAGATTCAGCAAAGAAAAAGTAAAGTGAATCTTTATCTTGGTCGGCAGCGTGAGCTTGATATTCAAATCGTGTTGTCGCTTTCAAAGTAGTGTCTTTAACGGCTTCAATCTTTGGAGGAAGATTGTAAACAACAGAAAGTTTGAATGTATCAACCGCAAACAATCCTTTTGGATCGGTAACGGAAATAATGACGGTTGATTTTCCGGTATCTGCAAACGCAGGAGTTCCCAAAAGTTTTCCGCTGTTATCAAGTTGCAGCCAGGTTGGTTTTCCTTTTGCAGAAAAGGTGAGCGATTTATCATTCAAATCTGAAGAACCAATCTGATGAACAAACTTAGAATTTGTGTACGCAACTTGATCGGGAATGTTTTCAATCACCGGAGAATAATTAATTGTATCAGTTCTCGGAATAAAAACCGCATACCCGCGCGGCGGCGCCCAAAGTTGAACGCGCCCATCAGTTTGCGCTAATTGATTATCAGCTAAACCGGCAAAATCTTTAAACGTTTCATTCGGATGATTTGAGTTTACCCAAACACCTCTCCACTGAGTAGGACTATCATTGATCAGTAAAAATACTTGTGGTTTTCCATTACCTCCATCCCGCCGCGCAACGTACAAATCGCTTGAAGAATTTGCATTCTCTACAATGAACCAGGGATTAAGCGCACCCCCTTTTGTGGTTCCACCGGCAAGAAAATTTTGGCGAATCCAGATAAGCGTATCAATTTTTCCACTGTAGCCGTAATCAAAATAATCTTTGAAGAAAACCGTCGGTCGTCCTTCGGCAAAAAGAATGTAGGCGTAACCTAATTGTTTATCAGTCAAAACCGGATCGTGCCCGCTGTCTATGCTTCCGTCAAAACCGATGCGGTCAAAGTCGTGATTTTCAATAAAAGTATTTACATCAAATCCCGAAACGCCCGAATTTACAAGTCCGGCACCGTACAAAGTATTTACATCGAATGAACCGGTGGTATTGTTGCACAAATCTTTTAAAGTGTATCGCAGCGGGAAATCGAACATGGAAACTTTTGCGCCGTTTACATTCTGCACTTGATTTAACCAACTGCCAATGTCGCTGTTATCGCTCCACAATTCGGCAACGGCATAATCATAACTACCAACTCCTTTCAGCCAGGCAGCCATAAAATCGGGATCAATTGATTTAACGGCGTCAAGACGAAAGCCGTCGAACTTCATCGTTTCGCGGAGATATTTTCCCCAGGCGATAAGACTATCGCGCACACTTTTTTTGTTATGATCGAGCCAATCGCCAAAACGGAAAATCGGATCAACTTGTGTAAACAAAGGATCAACCCAGCAATTTTCTGAATTGGGATAAAATGATGAGGCATCCTTTTTGAATCGCCCGGAACCGGCGGGATAATTAAAAAGCAAATAAGCGGAATCAGAAACAATTTTATTACCATTTTTGATTGGAATACACTCATAAGGAATTTTCTCTTCGCCTCCCATCATGTGGCGAAGGACGGCATCAGCGTAGACTTTTATTCCCGCATCATGAAAAGATTTTATCGAATGTTCCAATTCGCTCCTACTGCCAAAGCGTGTCTTGCGCGAACCTTTTTGATAAAACTCGCCAAAGTCGTAATGGTCGTACGGATCGTAGCCCATTGAAGCGCCGCCGCCTGCACCTTTAACAGGCGAAGGAAACCAGATCGCACCAAATCCGGCTGAAGCCAATCGCGGAGCGAGACTCGCAAGTGAATCATACCAAATTCCACCGTTTGGTGAATTCCAATAGAAACCTTGCATCAGTACATCAGATTTTGGATTTGAAGTTTGACTAAACCCCATCGCTTCAAATAATAGTACTAAAAGTAGAACCGTTTTCTTCATGCTAATTCCTCGTAATCGCCTTTTTATTCGGAAAGATTATTTTTGTTATGTTTGTAAAAAGTTTAATTCAAAATTAAGAGATTTATTTCTTTGAACAAGAAAAGAATTTGTAAGTGTGCGTAAAACATGGCGCGGCAAGCTGCAAGGTTGATGGCTGATTTTTAATGGATGATGGAATCCAGAAAACTTAAACAGTTATACTATAGCATGACAAAATCAGAACAATTAGCAGGCAGAAAACAGAAGATAGTGTGCAATTGAGACATTCAACCATTCTTAGTGCGGCATAGCCGATAACAAAAGTTTTTTTACTATCAGTGAGGATACTTTGGAGATAAGAAATATTTATTCCCAATGGGAATGTAAGTTGTTGGTGGATTTCTTGTTTATAAAGATTCAACCCGCCAGAGTCGGGTTGCAAAAGAAATCCCAGAGGGATTTTATATTTGTAATAAGAACAAAAGAAGAAAAAAAGGAATCCCATCGGGATTCAATATTTTTTAATTTTGTTTCATGTAAAAAGAAAATAGAAAACAATTAAAAAAATCGGTTCTACCGTTAATAGTGTGAAAATGATAAATTAGGATATGGAAACAAAAGAATTATTTACGCGTTTATTACATCTCCCGGAAGAATGGGAAGTCTATGAAGTTCAATACGAAGATCTTCAGCAAAATATCCATTTGAAAATAAGATACTTGAAAAAAGAAGGGGTATGTAAAGGGACAGGTGAAATCTGTCCAATTTATGATTATCGCCCGGAAAGACAGTGGAGGCATCTGGACTTGATGG
>Ga0210009_1001129_pt1 | contig 24588 bp, 20 predicted proteins | sample CryGeyCG2114_065_FD_185457 | JGI IMG/M metagenome (GOLD analysis project Ga0210009, IMG submission 185457) | Groundwater microbial communities from aquifer - Crystal Geyser CG12_big_fil_rev_8/21/14_0.65 (SPAdes) (version 2) | ecosystem: Environmental > Aquatic > Deep subsurface > Groundwater ... | reverse complement strand
CTGCCCATATTCCTGCGCGTTGGTAAAATGTTTCTACGCTGAGATCCTCTTTTCGTTGGTATTCGGTTTTATCGGTAAAGAGTTGTTGTTTTTCATCCGAAAGTTTGTCAAAGCTTTCTACTTCGGGAACGGTTTCTATATCTAAAAAAAGAATTTTTTGAAGCGGTGTGTTTAATAAGAGCGACATCTTTTATTTGTTTTGTTTGATAAAGGTATTTGTTTTAAGCTAATTAACAATGCTTGTGTTCATTATTTTGCAATAATGTAGCCGAAACTGATTTCACGCAAAGGTCGCAAAGAGGCAAAACACGCAAAGACCGTAAAGGTTTATAAACAGATTAATTTTGCCTTAAGGTGCTTGAAAAATAAGTGATAAAGTGTTTTTTGCGCAAAAAAAACATCCCGTTAAATCGGGATGTTTTCAAAAATTATAACAGTTTTTGCCTATTGAACCACTAATTTACGGGTAGCAATTTTTCCATCTTGAACCACTTTTACAAAATATATACCCGTTTTTAATTGGCTGATGTTAATTTGTGAAGCGCTCGTTGTTTTTTGATAAACTTGTTTGCCAACAACATCAAAAATGGAAATATTTTTAACAGAATTTGATTTTGACTGAATGCTTACTGTGCCCCCGCGAACCGGGTTTGGATATAAGGCAAAACCATCTTTAAGTTGTTGTTTGCTAATGCCTAAAACATTTGTGTAGCTCTTAATAGGAAAAGGTGTTGAAGAGGCATCATTCGTGGATTGGTCTAATTCACTTACATTTCCCATTTGCCAATCGGCAACGTTAAAGCTTGCACTTGGTCCTGTATCAGCGTTTCTATACCCCCAACCATCTGTGTAATCCCAAGCAGTGCCGGTACCATCAATTCCTACTTCGCCATAAGCATCAATAATAAACGTGTTTTCATATAATACGATGGCATCATTTCCATTGATAAACATCGCATTAGATGCATAATTGGCAGTAAACGTAGCTCCAAAATAGTTAGTAAAATCGGTTTCTTGACCTGTGCCAACAATAAAAAAGAATTCACCTTTCGTGGCGGCTATGGCAGGAAATGTAAATTCTTGTCCGATAGCAGAAGCCCCATTGTTAGCACTCTCTACGCCAAAAATACTTAAGTCGGGAATATTTTCTAAAGCCATTAATTCAACCCCTCGTGGCGAACTACCACTCAATAACCCTGTTATGTTAGCATCAAAAACGCCCGTAATAACCAAGGCATTTGTAGCCGCTGGAAACACTTTACCAGTGACAGATACTGATTTACCATTGGCACCATTGGAGGTTAAATCAATAGTTCCAGTATGTTCTGCAATAGGCATGCCTGCCATTAAACGAACATAAATTGTTGTAGAAGCTACACTTCCGGCAGTTTGTCTTAAACTTAAGGATATACTAAACGTACCACCCGAAGTATTTGAAATTTCAAAATTGGCAGGAGCGTTAATTGAAATATCTTCAGTTAAATTTGAACCAGAGACCGTAAATGATTTTTCAGGTGATGGACCAGTGCCGGTGATGTAATTCATTCCTGTTAATGGACCACTTACTAAAATTGTTGGAGATGATGAAGCAATTGGAGAATAAGTCCCAAAAGGAACATCGGCACTTAAGGCTGTAGCTTCAGGACCAGGATTGCATAAACCTTTCGTATCTAATAAATTGTTGCCTCCATAAGTAAAATCGGTTGCTAAAAATACCCCTGCATTAGCTGCTACACCATCTTTTCTGTAATAGTATGAATCTAAATGTTCCCAAGCAGTCCCTGTTCCATCTACGTTATCCTCACCAAATCGGTCTATTATATTCATCACATTGTTAACCAATTGAAAAGCGTCATCGCCATTGTCATTTATGTTAGAATTGACAATGAAATTAGTATTAATTCCGAATTCTGTATTTAAAGCAGCTTCGTTATTTGTAATGTATGCAAAAGTATCCGTAAGGGTTCCTAAAGCAGAAATATCCATAGTGCTTGATGTAAACCCACCACCATTTGATTGTCTAACAAGAGACCACCCCGTTAAATCAACAGTGCCATCTATATAGATTTCTACAGTCCGTCCAAATTGACTCGGACAAGGAGAATCAACATAACCTGTTATAACAACCGATTGTCCAAAAGACAAGGTTGTAATTAAAGTAAAGAGTAAAAAGTAGATTTTTTTCATATCGATAAAGTTTTAAATATTTTTTGGTTTGATAAAATTACACTTATTTTTTTTAAATTGCCGGGGTTTTTGATATTTTTTTTAATCTTTAACATTAACTTAATATAATGTGATGGTTTGCAAATGTGAATGTTAACAAATTATCAATTTTTAATAAGCTAAATATGAAGTCCTTTTTTATGTTTAATTTTGACCTAAAATAGAAAAAACCCATGAAAAAAGGTGAAATCAAAATTCTTTTGGTTGACGATGAGCCGGATGTGTTAGAAATTGTAGGCTACAATTTAAAGAACGAAGGCTATCAAGTAAAAACCGCCAAAAATGGTTTAGACGCTTTAAAATCGGCTAAAAAGCATTTGCCACAACTTATTTTACTCGACGTGATGATGCCCGAAATGGACGGCATTGAAGCCTGTGAAAAACTGCGCGCCATAAAGGGTTTAGAAGATGTTTTAATTGTCTTTTTTACGGCGCGTGGCGAAGATTATTCACAAATGGCAGGCTTTGAAGCCGGTGCGGATGATTACATTACAAAGCCCGTAAAACCTAAGGTATTGGTGAGTAAAGTCAAAGCGCTTTTGCGAAGACTCAACAAAAATGAAGCCCCGCGGTTTATTCAAATTGGCAATATTCAAATTTTTAAAGACGACTATTATATTTTAAAAAATAACATTCAAATTAGTTTACCTAAAAAGGAATTTGAATTGTTTGTGTTGCTCACCTCAAATCCGGGAACAGTTTTTAAACGGGAGTTTATTTTAGAGCGTGTTTGGGGTAACGATGTGGTTGTTGGCGACCGCACTATTGATGTTCACATTCGCAAATTGCGCGAAAAAATTGGCGACCACTATTTTAAAACCATTAAAGGGGTTGGTTATAAATTTGTTTTAAGCGATGAGCGTGATTAAATCCACCTATAAATTTGCCATCATTTTGGCATTAATATTGAGTTTAACGGTTGCATTACTTCAATTTATATTAAATAGTTATTTTAGTATAGATGAATCGGTTTGGCAATTTTTGATATTCTTTGTGGTTTTTTTACTAATTTCTTTGGTGATAATCCAAAATCGCGTTCAGCAGTTCATTTATAAAAAAGTACAAAAAATTTATGATGATGTTTCTTTGTTAGATGTTAGCGACCTCGCTAAAAAGCCTATTAGCTCTGATATGGATGCGCTTTCTAAAAAGGTAAATGAATTTGCCGAAGGAAAACGCCTAGAAATTGAAACGCTACAAATGCGCGAAACCTACCGAAGGGAGTTTTTAGGCAATATTTCGCACGAACTTAAAACACCACTGTTTACCATTCAGGGCTATATTTTAACGCTCTTAGAAGGCGCCGTTAAAAACAAAGAATTGCGTACAAAATATTTAAAACGTGCCGATAAAGGTGTGGAGCGATTAATTTATATCATTAAAGATTTAGATATGATTACCAAGCTCGAAACCGGAAATTTAAGTCTAAAAATGGACCCCATTGACTTGGTAAGTTTAATTAAAAACAGCTTCGAATTGTTAGAAATTAAAGCCAAAAAACACAAGGTAAGCCTCACTTTCGATAAAAATTATGACACCCCAATTTTGGTAAAAGCCGATAAAGAGCGCCTAGAACAAGTGCTTTTAAATTTAATTATAAACTCTTTAAAATATGGCAAAAACGGTGGTTTAACAACGGTTTCAATAGCCGATTTTTCTAAAAATCAAGTGGTTGTTAATGTTAAAGATAACGGCGAAGGTATTAGCAAAGAACATTTACCCCGTCTTTTTGAACGTTTTTATCGCGTTGAGCAAAGTCGCTCTAGAAAAGAAGGCGGATCGGGTTTGGGCTTAGCCATTGTCAAGCATATTATCGAATCGCATAAACAACAAGTTTTTGTAAAAAGCACTATCGGCAAAGGTTCCACCTTCTCGTTTACCCTCGAAAAAGTGCTTTAGGTTTTCTATTCATCCCAAATCAGTTAAATGCGTTTTAGACAAGTTTTGGCAACAGGGTTTGTGTGCTTTTTACCGATTTATTTAAAAAATTTCAAGGCTTTTGCCAGGCGGTCTTTTTGAGGAATAGCCTCTATAAATCCGTTAAAATACTCAACTTTTTTTAAATCTTCCATTTTAAATTGCGTTTGTTTGGCAAAAGGGGCTATTTTATTTTGGGCTAAAAAGTTTGCCAAATAAACTTGCTCCGTTTGTCCGGGTGTGGGAATAAAAAAGGCTTTTTTGTGCATCACCGCTAAGTCCATTACCGTTGAATAACCCGAGCGCGCAATAACTATGGCGCTTTGCGCGATGGTTTTTTGCAAGGCTACTTGCAGCATAAAATTGACGATTTTAAGGCCATCTTTATCAAATTCTTTTTGAACGGCATCCACTTTTCCCTGAACCAACAAAACCCTTTTATCGGTATTTTTAAAGGCCTTTAACAGGATTTTTTCAAGCTGGCTTCTTTGCGGTTCGGGTCCCGACAACAAGAGCAGGTAATCGTAATTCACGGCCGACTGCTGGGTGATAAATCGGCTGAGTATTCCAATATATTTTACCTTGACGGAAGTGGATTTTGACAATTTACCGGCATATGTATTCTTTTCATCATCGGGTACCCAGCAGGCATCGTATTTTTTGATGATATTTTGATGAATTTTAGAAGTAAAATAGGTGAGAATGCCCGCTAAAACCCTTACCTGATGCGTTATATATACCGTTTTTACCTTTTTGTGGAAACATCCAAAACGATTGTCGGAGATAATTCCGTAAAGGTGCTCTTGCTTTACTAAGCGGTCAATTGCCAGTTGCTCTGCCTTGTAAGTCGCTTTAAACTTTTTGTAATTTAGCAATAAGTGCCCAATTAAAAAGCCTCCATTTTTTGGATAATCAATTGGATAACTGGGCAATTCAAAGCTTTTTAGATTTGGAAAAGTTTTTTGCAACAATAGCAAAGCTTCGCCATCGGAGGCGATGAGTGGTTCAAAGTTGTGTTCTAACAAGCTGTTGATAATGGGAATGCAGCGCGTGGCATGACCTAATCCCCAATTGAGGGGCGCAACAAGAATTTTTTTAGTCATGGCCTATTCTCGTAAAAATGCGGTGCAAATAGTTTATAAATCGCCGCCAATATCTTTGCGATAGTTCATTTTTTCGAAATGAATGTGCTCAATATGACGGTATGATTTTTTAAGCGCTTCTTTAAAATCGGTTCCAAAGGAAGTTACCGCTAAAACACGACCGCCATTGGTGACAATTTGATGGTTATTTGTGGAAGTGCCCGCGTGAAAAACCAGCGAATCAGATTGATGTTCTAAACCGGCAATCACATCTCCTTTTTTATAGGTTTCGGGATAGCCACCAGCAACCAACATCACTGTGGCAGCCGATTGTTTATCGATTTGCAAATCAAAAGTAGCCAGCTGTTGGTTGGCAGTAGCCTGAAAGAGCGCCACCAAATCAGCATTAATTCGCGGCAAAATGACTTCCGTTTCAGGGTCGCCTAAGCGCACGTTATATTCAATCACAAAAGGCTCATTGTTTACTTTTATTAATCCGATAAAAATAAAACCTACATAAGGAATGGCATCTTGTTTAAGTCCGTTTATTGTTGGTTTAATGATGCGTTCTTCAATTTTGTCAAGAAAGCTTTCGTCGGCAAAAGGAACGGGAGAAACTGCACCCATACCGCCTGTATTCAATCCTTTATCGCCTTCGCCAATGCGTTTATAATCTTTGGCATTGGGCAAGTTTAGATAGTTTTTGCCATCGGTTAACACAAAGCAGCTCATTTCAATACCGTCTAAAAATTCTTCAATTACGACTTTAGAGCTGGCATCGCCGAATTTTTTATCGGCAAGCATGGCTGATAATTCGGCTTTAGCTTGTTTTAAATCGTTTAAAATTACCACGCCTTTTCCGGCGGCAAGGCCATCGGCTTTTAGCACAAAAGGCGGATTTAAACCCTCTAAAAAACGGAACCCATCCGCTAAGGTTTTTAAGGTAAAACTTTGGTATTTTGCTGTAGGAATGTGATGGCGCATCATAAATTCTTTAGCAAATTCTTTGCTGCCTTCAAGTTGAGCTGCCATTTTTTGAGGGCCGATAACTTTGACCTTTTTCAAGGCACTATCGGCTAAAAAGAAATCGTGAATGCCTTTAACCAATGGATCTTCGGGACCGACAACAACCAAGGCAATTTTGTATTTTAAAACGGCTTGTTTAACTGCCTCAAAATTGGTTGGGTTTAGCGCTAAATTTGTTCCTATTTGTTGTGTGCCGGCATTTCCGGGAGCAATAAAAAGTTTTGTTAATAGCTTGCTTTGCTTGAGTTTATAAGCTAAAGTATGTTCGCGACCTCCAGAGCCAAGTATGAGAATGTTCATAAATTAATAGGCGTTTTTTTCCCCTTTAAGGGCATTAAAAATGGTTTGGAAAATGATTTTTATGTCTAGAAAAAAGGACCAGTTTTCAATGTAAAACAAATCAAATTTTACACGATTTTGAATGTCTGAAATGGTTTCAATTTCACCTCTAAAACCCTTTATTTGAGCGAGACCCGTAATGCCGGGTTTAACAAAATAACGCACGGCATATTTATTGACAACAGATTTAAATTTTTCGCCTTGCGAAAGCATGTGTGGCCTAGGACCCACCACACTCATTTGTCCTAGAAAAACATTGATGAATTGTGGCAATTCGTCGATGCTTGTTTTTCGGATAAATTTTCCAATTTTGGTAATGCGGCTATCATTTTTTTCGGTTTGTTTTAACGCTTCAAAGTCATTTTGATGCATTGATCTAAACTTATAACAGTAAAATTGATGGCCGTTTAAACCTTCTCTAACTTGTTTAAAAAATAAAGGTCCTTTTGATTCTATTTTAATTAGAATCCAGAGTAAAGGGGTGAGCCATGATAAAACAGCGAGAATGATTAGGGTTGAAAAAAGGAGGTCGAACATTCGTTTAACCAAGCTTTCTAAAGGTTTTGCTAGTGGATTTTTTCGCAGTGTAACAATGGGAATGTAGTCATAATACTCAACTTGCGCTTCGTTGATAAAAAAGTTATCGGATTTAGGGGTGAATTTTAGCGTTTTATAATGCTCTTCAGAGAAATTAATAAATTTTCGAAGCTGATCTTTAGTCAGCTCTTCGAGCGAGCAATAAATTTCGTCAACCAAGTTGTTTGAAATAAAACTGAATGCCTGCTCTACGGTTCCGATATAGTATTTGTTTTTAAGGGTTTTATCGCTAAAAAAGCCCAAAAATTGGTAGCCAAATTCTGAGCGGCTTATAAAAAATTCTTTCAATTTTTTATCGTTTTTACTATTGCCAATAATCACAACTCTTCTAAAATTTCCACCGTGTCTTCGATAGATTTTTAGTGAAAAATAAAAGAATATAAGGCTTGCTAATAAGCCCAAAAACACGGTTGCTGCAATTTTTGAATGGGTATTAATGTTGAGTTGCTGCTGGGTTAGGGCGTAGTAGGAGAAATTTGCTAGGCTAAAAACGCTAAATTGCACAACCAGCCTAGCCATAAGTTTGGTAAAATCGGTAAACCGATAAGTTTGATAAAAATTGGTAATGTAAGCAATAATTAACCAGCTAAAATTAACGTAAAGAATGTGTAAAGTGTTTTCAATGATAGATTTATCAAAATACAAAATACTTAAATTTATAATAAGTATATGGATACTAATATTAATTAATCTTAGGTATTTTGAATATCTTCCTGGCGATGGCTTCATTTAAAGGCTAAAATTGTTGAAGTCAAAAATAAAGGTAATTATTTTGATTAGCTTAACAAAATAGGTTTTTTTAATAAGTTTTTTAAAGTTAATTCAAAATTTGGTAAAATGATATTGGGGTTATAGTTTTTTAAAATATAATCACGAGCATTTTTTCCTAGAAGTTTACAATAGTTGTTATTTGATTGAAGCAGTATAAATGAGTTTACTACCTCAGCTAAGTTGTTTTGTAAATAAATACCACCTTTAGACCGGTTTATAATTTTTGAGACCTCAGATTGGCTGTTACCTGTTATTAATGAGGGCTTTCCACTTGCCATCATCCCTAAAATTTTTGACGGCATTACGGTGTCTAAAACATCATCTTTTTGAAACAAGATGTGTAAATCGGCGCTACAAAGCAAGTCATTAAGTTGACCCAAAGGAATTGGATCGTAAAAAGAAACAAAATCAAAATTTTTCAATTTTGTTGACAACCAAGCTTTTTTAGCCCCTTGGCCTACAATACAGACTTCTATATTATTAATATTGGCCATTTTATTTAAAAAGTCGATAAAAAACAACCAATTTTGTTTATCGCCAATGTTTCCAGAGTATAAAATTTTAAATTTATTACTTTTAAAATAGGGATGGCTTTTATTAGAGATAGAATTAAAGTGATCTTGACTCACCCAATTTGGGAAATAATAAGTATTGCTCTTTGTTTTTGTTTTGAGTTTGTTAAGCATTGAAAGACTAATGGTGCTGACTAAATTGGAGCGGTTTAACAAATAGGATTCAATTTTGTGTAAGCCCTTAGTTAACCATCGATTTTTGTTATTTGACACACCTGTTTGAAGGGCGGCATCAAATTCAAAATCCTGAATGTGTGTCCATAATTTTGCTTTTAGACGTTTTTTTAAAAGCCAGCCTAATAATACGGTTGAAGTAAAAGGGACAACCGCAATAACTAAGTCGGTATGTTTAATTTTGAAACTGTTAATAAATGCCCCAAAAGAAAAGTCTATTAAATGAATTATTCGTTTTAAAAACGTTGGATTTTTTGGCACGTATTGTTTGTATCTATAAAGAGTGATGTTATTTATTATTTCTTTGTAAAAAATAGGTTTGTTTTTATAGCTGTCTAAAACTTTCCATTGTGGATAATATGGAAAACCAGTTATAACATTAATTTTATATCCTTTTTCAGCCAAAAAAGTAAGCATTTGGGTTGAGTAAAGACCGATAGCAGTATCTTCAGGATAAAAATTAACGCCGATAAGAGTGATTGTTTTTTTCAATTAACAACAGGTTGAAATAGGCTATTGGTGTTACAAATTAGAGGGTTCCCTTTTTTTCAAAAATTTAGCAGGAGAACCAACATAAATATTACCTGCTTCTAAATTATTAAAAACACTACTGCGAGCGCCAACAATTGCGCCTCTGCCTACGGTTACGCCCGGAGCGATATAAACATCGGAGGCTAGCCAACATTCATCTTCAATTAAAATACTTTTAGCTCCAATATCAAAGCTGGTTTTGGTATAATCATGAAAACCTGTGTTAAAGTGCACATTATGAGCAACAGCAACATTATTGCCAATTGATATATTGCCTAGACTATAAAGAATACAATTTTCACCAATCCAAGAATAATCACCAATAGAGACTTTCCATGGATAGGTGCATTTTACTGTTGATCTTATAAAAACACCTTTTCCAATATGCGCCCCAAACACTCTCAACAAAAATCTTCTCCAGCCATATAAAAATTGTGGCGACATAGCGAATAGTGTACCTTCGACAATCCACCAAATTTGTACAAATAATTTTGATTTTCCTCTAAAGTTTACAGGTGTTTTAAAATTCTTTAAATCTTGATACATTCGTTATTTTTTTTATACCAGTCGCAAGTTATTTTTGTGGCTACCTCTAAATTATAAGGCAATTTACCAACGAGGGTTTCAACTAAAGAAGTATCATAATCCATATTTGTTAAAAGATTATTTAATCTAAAAGATGAAAGGAGTGGGTTTTTAACACCTGCCTCTTTTAATAAATCTCCTAATAAAGAAACCAATTTTAAAATTGAAACAGGAATTGTTTTTACATTTTTTTGATGAAAGTTTTGAGAAATTAAATTAGACCAATTATTTAGTTCAATTGTTTCAAAATCGGACAGATAGACTGTTTTTTTATTGAGCGTTTGATCGGTTCTCAATTTATCTAAAATATAAACGCAGTTTTCAATGTAGCCAAATTTTTTATAAATTTTTATCCCTTTTGGATGCCGATAGAGGTTTTTAAAAATTGTATCAAAAAAATTTCTATACGGTATTTCAAACCAAGGACCCCATAAAGATGTTGGTCTCACAATAATCCAATTATTAGTTAGAGAGAGGGAATCTCTAACGAGCTTTTCCCCAATGACTTTGCTTTCGCCATAATGTGTAGAAGGCTTATAATCAAACTCATCTTTGGGTTTATAGCCAATTTCACAAACCAATCTACTCGAAGCAAAAATAGCTTTTTCAATAGCGTCAATTTTTTTAATCGCGTTTATAACATTTTGCACACCTGTTATATTTGAATCATAATCTGATAAATTAGCGCCGTCTAAATCTGTTTTTGCGCCAAAATGAAAGATGTAATTAGGTTTAAAATCAGTAAATGCATTTAGAATAGCAACCTCATCAAGAAGGTCAATTTGTTTCCAAAACACCTTATGAGAAGGGATTTTAGGAGGTTTAATATCAATTGATAATATCTCAAAATTGTTTTTGTAAAATTCTATTAGATTTGTTCCAATAAAACCCGAACCGCCCGTAATTAAGATTCTTTTTTTCATCAGTTTTTAATTTTTCGGTTTAGGATAAGGCACTGTCTTTATGATTTATAAATGCAAAGAGGGCTAAAAAATAATTAAAAGTAATAATTCCATAATGCCTCGATAAATAATTTTCGGTTAGATTTATAACTAAAATCTGTAAGATTATAAAAATAGCTAAAGTAGTGTGTTTAATCGAAAAAAATAGGGTAAAAATATAAATCAAAAAAATAAAAAGAAATAACCATCCACCATAGAGGATTAAATTTATATAATAATTGTGCGTATTGTAAGTTGATTTAATATAAAAGTCACTATTGTAATTGGCCTTGAAACATCCATTTAATTTATTTTGCAACGCATTGCCATAGCCCAAAACAGGAACGTTTTTTAAAAGGCTTAGATTGCATTTTAAAATGGCAACTCTAATATTTGTAGAATTATAATAATCCCCTTTTATGGGGCTAGATAATTCAGTTTTTAACTCAATGAAACGTTTTATTATTAAATTTTCGGAGCTAAAAATACCGAAAATTACAATTGTTATTATTGTGAAAGTTATTGATTTTAAAGGGTTTTTTCGACAGCATTTTAGAAAGCGCTTAAAATAAAAAAATAAAAAAACTCCGTTTGAAATTAGCAAAACTAAGAACACAATTTTTGAATTGAATAAAACAATCATAAAACACAAAAATAGCATATTAAAAATGTGTAAAGTTTTTATATAATTATTTGATAATGTGTTTTTAAAAAATTTGAATAACGAAATTGTATAGCTAATTAACAGAAATGATGCGATATAAGTTGGATGTATCTTTAAAGAAGCCTTATTAAAAACAAAGTCTCTAAAAAAGGGGATGTTATAATTATTAACCAAAAATAAACTTTTAGTTTGATTGCTTATTAAAAATACACTTAAGAAGTAAAGACTCGCAATAACAACACTTATTTGAAAAACGGTCAAAGACTGATCTTTAATTTTTTTTTCAATATATTCAGGTCTAAAATAAAAAATAAGGGGAAATACCAAAAAGGGAAGGTTTAGTAAAATTATTTTAAAACTAAACTCATTAGCTATAAATTGATAAATAAAAAACATCCAAAAAACTAACGTTAATAAAATTAAATTTTTATTGAATTTTATTGGTTTGCAAGTCGTTATTAGGTTATAAATTACCAGTAAACAGGTAGTGATAATGACAATTGAGTTAATTGTTGGAGTCATTAATGGAAAAGCTGCTAACGCGAAGAACATTATAATTGAGAATTTTTTTATAAAGACTGTCAACATTTCAAATTCTTTTAAATTAAAGGCTCAAATTTTTATACAATTCGACCCATTTTTTAAACTGTTTTTCTGTTGAGTAATTTTCAAAGACAAAGCGGCTTAGTTTAGCACCCATTTCAATTCTTTTAGCATGATTCCAACTCAAGACCTCAGAAAGCGCCAGATATAATTCATCTTCATTAGGATTAATTAAAATTCCTCCATTAGCATTCCATTCTTTTTTAAGGCCTGTTTGATAAGTTGTAATGACCGGTACTTTTAAAACAGCCGCTTCTAGATTAACCATACCAATCACTTCGGAGTGGGAGGGCGCGACAAAAACCAAGGCATTTTTGTATAATTCAACCTTTTCGTTTCCAGTTACCCTTCCTGCAAATATAACATCATCGGTACAATTAACGCTTGAAATTAAATTATCGAGTTCTATTTTATAGCTGGTTAATGCACCGGCAATTATTAATTTCAAGTTGTTAATTTTGAGTTTGGCAAATGCTTTAATTAAAACGTCTATTCCTTTTTTTTTATCTATTCTCCCCATAAAGAGGATGTATTTTTCAGCACAAACGCTGTTTGTTTTAATTATTGAAAAAGCGTTATAGTCAATTAAATTTGGAATTTCTATAACATTGATTTTTGGGAATAACCGTTTTATATTTTGATTTTCTTCATTTGTTATAGCGTGAATTGCTTTTGATTTTGAGAAAATGGGTTCTGCTAAAAATTTAAAATAGAATTTTTTTTTAAGGGTTCCGTTTAGCCAAAGCCAAGGTTCATACATGCCATGAGGTGAAATAATGAAGGGGATTTTGTATTTTAAAGCCACTTTAGCGGCAATGAATTGAGGATACATCCAAACACCATGAATATGAAATATTGTTATTTTGTTTTCATTTATAAGTTTTATTAATTTACTTTTTAATAAATTAGAATAGCGCCAAGGTTTATAGCTGCTTTGAACGCTAAAAATAGCGTCATTTGGTTCTTTTTCAGTTGAAATAATATATGAATCAACCCCTGATTCTATAAGCTTTCTGTTTAATTGCTCAACAACGGTTCTCAGCCCTCCACTATTTAGCGAGTAATCTTCTAGAATGTGAAGTATCTTCATAAGAATATTTGATAAATATTATTAAAAAAAAATATAATTCAGGAGGGAAATAATGTCCCTCTCTTATTAGTTTGATTATAAGATAAAAAAATATGCCTTGTTGTATGATGCTTTTATCATGTTTAAAAATTTTAATGGTAATATAAATAAAATATCCAATAAATATAAATGTAAATATACCTAAATCAACGAGCATTCTTAAAAATAATGAATTTGCATCTTGTTTGTTAATCTTTGAAAATTTAAGTGTTATTAAATAATCAGGAGGGCTCATCAAAGGATAATATCGGTCATATTGATGTTTATAAGAGCCTAAACCTGTACCAAAAGGATGAGGAATAAAGCTTTGAAAAGTAATAAAAGAATTGCTTAAAAAGGCGTAAGAACTCAAATTTGTATTATTCTTAAACTTGCCATCAATTATAGCAAATAATTCCATTTTAGTCTGTTTAATTCGCAACATCACATCGTTTTCTCCTTTTTTAAACAAGGTATTATTCCAGTTAGAACTTATATATAAACCGCTTATAAACAAAATAACTAGCGTTATAATGGCATATTTTAAAAAATATTTTACTTTGATTAAGGGTAATATAAGTATCAGTAACAAACCAAAATATCCCACAGTTGATTTTGACAATATAATGGTTAAAAAAACTACTGTAAACTTGAAGTATTGTTTGTCTCTTAAAAGAACATATACAGCAGGAAGCATTATGGCGGCGTAATGTGCCGGCTCTGATAAAACACCATTTAAACGGTAATCATCAAAGGTGTTGATGTTTAAAATAAACATTGGAATAGCCAAAACAGCGAGCCAAAAAGCAACTTTAAGATAAAAATGAAATACCAAATTGGCTCCATAAGATTTTATAAAACTATAATAAAAGATACTTGAAAGACTTATTCCTAATATTTGAGCCAATAATGACCCAATAGGGTTTTTGAAAATTATAAAAAATAGTAAACCATGAGCTAATAAAACAAGGATAATAACAACAAGATTTTTATTAATAAATAGTTGTTTTTTTGAGAGGAGTATAACAAAATTAATTACCATAATTAAGTAAAATAATTTCCAATCAATGAGGTAGTGAAAGTTAAAATCTTCCGTAAATAATGCAAAAATGGAACTGTAAATAAGGTACTTATCTAATAATTTCATTGGCCACTTTTTTAAATGAAAACTTTAAAAATGCAATAACATAATCTATGTAACAGTATCCTAAAGGAATTTTTCCGGTAAGTCTTTTAGCTTTAAAGGTTTCTCTAAAAGCTTTGTTTATATTATTATTACTTACCCCTGCATTACCCATAATTGCTGTAATTAAATCTAATTTATATGTTTTAAGATTGTGCTTGGCTCTTAATAGTAATTCATAATCTCCTGCAATTTTATAGGACTCATCAAAAAATCCATATTTCTCAAAATATTTTTTATTGTGCAATGCCCCTACGTGAGCGATGTTCATATATCTTTTAAAAATGTTCCAAGTCCAAACACCATCAATAATTTTAAGTACTTTAAAATTATTCATCAATTTAACTCGAGAATAAATTAAATCATAATTTTCAAGTTTTAGTTCTAAAATTTTGTTGCTGTAAAAACTTAATGCTCCGGTCAAATAACAATCGTCTGAGCCTAAAAATGCAATCCAACGACCATTAGCTAATTTTAATCCTTTGTTCCATGCATTATAAATACCTCTATCAGGTTCGCTAAACCATCTATAAGCTATATTTTTATTTTCAAAAAGTGTTTTATATTTACTTAAAATGGATAAAGTGCCGTCAGTAGAAGCGCCGTCAACTATAATGTATTCAAAATTTATATAGGTTTGATTCAAAACAGATTTTAAGGTTTGTTCTAATGTTTTTTCACTGTTGTAGGTCGCTGTTATAATTGTAATAAAAGGCATCATTAGATGGTATTTATTGATAGATATCCGAGTTAACAGTTGTTATAAATAACAAATAACCTAAGGTTTTAAAAATTCTTTTTTTGATATTAATCTAGGTTCATTATGTAACAACATTAGACTTTTTAAAAACATCTGTTGATTTTAATATTTTTAATGATTGAATGGGCATTGCAATTGCCAATCCAAATAAACTGATGCAGGTCGCTAAAATAACCCCACTACTCCCTAAATGATAATATTTGATAAAAATTATGGAAAGTGGAATATTAATTATCGCCCCAAAAACATACAACCACATTTGTAGTTTAATTTGACTGATGCCATTTAAAAAAGTCATATAAATATCACCATAAATCCTAATTAACACAAAAATAGCCATAAATAAAATTAATGAGTTTGAGTAATTTAATTCTTTATGAATCCAAAAGTTAATTATCCTGTTAAAATTAAAACTAACTAAAATCACCCCTAATATGAGGGCCATAAACAATAAATTTAAACGGCGTAAAGTTTTTTTTATCCATTCAAAGTCTTTGTTATTATAAGCATCGGTAAACAAAGTCCATAGGGGAGTAAATATTAAAGTGCTAGCAATCAAAAAAGGTTGAAATACTTTATAAACAATACTATATACAGTAGTAGATTCTGGATTTATTAAATTTGTGATGATTAAATTATCAGTAGTTAGAATTACAATTAATGACAATTGTATTACAAAAAAATTTAAACTTAATCCCATTAGTTCTTTTACTTGATTTATTTTAAATGAATTAAATGAAGGTCTAATTGATTTATTGGAATTAAAAAATATAACTGTAAAAACAAATCCAATCAAAAGATTTGTAATTCCATAAATCAAACTCACCATTAATAGTGAATTTTCAATAAACAGGGGGAGTAGAACGATTTGTAAAAACACAAATCCCTGATAAGTAGCCATAGCAAATTCAATTTTAGAAGCTTTTTGAAATGCCAAATAAATACTCTTATAAATATTTAGGGTAACACTAAAAACTACTAAAACTATATTTACAAGAACAATTAATTTCATACTGTGTTCAGCAATATTAATGTTAAAAATTTGATTCATTTTAAAACTGTACACAAATAAAAATCCAACGATTATCAAGAATAAACTGATAATACTGATGCTAATATAGGCGGTTGAAATCAGGGTTTTGGCTAAAATATAATTTTTATTAGATAGCGCCACAGCGAGTTTATTTTTTAATCCCAATGTAATTCCAATATCCATAAAGTAGGCGGTAATTAATAAACCATATATAGTAACCCATACTCCATAATATTGATTTCCCAAATAGTTTAATAGAAAAGGAACCGTTAAATACATAAAAAGTGTATTGATGCCCCTCCAAACCATACTATAAAAAATATTAGACTTGAGTATCTTATTTTTAATCATATATTTGTTTGGTAACTCCCATAATTAATGCTACTTTTTTAGTCATTTTGCTAGGGCTTTTTATAGGTTTTAAGATATTTATTCAATTCAACCAACAGCAATCCTAAAAAAGTCAATCCAAACAACATAAATGCATAAGTGCCTGGTTTGCGATAAATTACATTTGTTTTTGTGCCAAGCTTATTGAAATCAGAAACTACATTAATAATGTTTTGGTTTTCGGCTTTATCATTATTTATGGCTATTAATTTATCTCTATATAGGTCTTGTGTGTTAAATAATTCTAGTTCCTTATTCCGCTTATCTTTTCCTTGAGCCATATCAATATTAGTACCGCTAAAGGGTTTATTGGCTTCTAAAAGTAGGACTTTATTATAAACTTGACGCAATGAATCGGCTTGTTCTAAATTTTTATTGGTGCGTTTTTCATCCGTTTCAATATTTAAAGCTTTCGCATTTTTTAATGAAACCAGATAGTCATTGTTATAAAATGAGGCTATTAAACCTGCCTTAAGTTTTGAAAACACCTTGTTATTATTGGCTTCAACTTTTATTTCGTGAAACTTATAATCGTATTTTATTTGGTTTTTAACAAAATCTTTGAATTCAACTTGTTTAACGGTTGTGGTGTCTGAATACCTAACAAAATCATTGTAAGCTTCAACATTTAAGCTGTAACTAATTATCGGTTCAATTGTGAATGTAGCGAGCGATTTTGCTTCTTCATTGCTAAGGTTAAAGATAACTGACAGGGTTGAGAACTCTTTTTGCGCTGCTAAATCATTAAAATAAGCCACATTATTATACAATTGACGTGCACTGTTTAAATTTGGTTTTATAACCATGGTTGCGGCATACGATTTTTTACCGTCTTCACTATAAAAACCAAGTACCCCACCAATGATTAAGCTTAAAATAAGCACGATAAAATGGTGTCTTATAAACAGTAAAACAATAATTAAAAAGTTAAATAATGAGACGAATAATCCGCCAATAAAATTGAACAGTTTTTTAAAACCGTTGCCAATTAGCATAAAAAGACCCCCTAAGTCAACTTCTTCATCTTTAGGTTTTTGTTGATGATCGTTTGCATTCATAAACTTAGTAATTAAATATTTTTTCTAGTATTTTTTGAGTAATGGCATAAGTTGGTTTAACGCCTGTGGTTCCTAACCCACCGCTAGCAAGGGTGCTACCTGTTTCTAATGGATTATCGGAAGCGTAATAAGCATAGCACACTTTAACGTTGGCCGAGATGTTTCCTCTAATTTTTGAGGCGCTTTGAATGGCTTTATGATAATGTGCGCCCTCCATTTCTAATCCAATAACATTCCAAGTTGAATTGTGAAAAAACTCTAAAATATCTTTATTTTGTAAAGAAGTTCCTAAAACTGAAATCATTGCGCCATCATATACTTTTAATCCAAAACCCTCTAAATCTTTTTTTGAAAGTTGGTTTTCAAAAGGATAATTATCGGCTGTGCCTTCAAAAATATGTGCCGACGGAATCATAATATCGCCTTTCTTGCCATCTAAAATGCCCGCTTTTCCCATAATAGAAACCGAAATTACATTTAAATGATGTTCTTTTCCGCGATTACTTTTATAGGGTTTTAATAGCTCATCCATGGTTTCAAAAGCCTGTTCTCCAAAAGCGTAATCCATCACAACAATAATTGGCATTTCTGATTGGTTAATCTTGTATTCTGATTGTGAAAAATCTATTTTTGAGGCATCAATAATTTGAACATTAATGTTTGTTCCGGATGCATCTTTAATATAAATAAGTCCGTTTTTAAGCGCATAAGCCATCACTTTTTGTTGCAATTCTTCGTTTGCCGAATCGCTTAGCTTTTCAAACAAAGTCATTCCTTTATTTGCTAAACGCTCTTTAGGAATGGCTAAAGGGGCGTAAATCGAATTCATAACGCTGTGCATATTTGCACTAATAATATGAATTGGTTTGTCTAATAAGTTATTTTTAAATAGGACTTTTTTAATGTTATTTGCCCATATTTCACCATACAAATGGTGACCTATATTTTCTCGGAGTTCGGAGCTAAAAGTAATGACGCGTTTTTCATTTTTCAAAACCTCATCTATCGCTAATTTTCCCAACCAATAAAAAATTTCGAATAGGCGATTTGGTTTGCTTTTAGTTGAAAAAAGCTTATCAGCATTGAGCACTTCATAATAATTACGTCCAAGGATGCTCGCCAAATGGGCGATCAAAACCTCCCGGTCTTCTTGGTCTAATTTTTTGTTAAACAAAACGACCTCTTCTAAATGTTTCCATTCTCTGATGGTACTGTTGCCTTCGTTTATTAAAACACGGTCTTTTATTTTATGACTTTCAATAAATAAAAAAGTTAAATGTGTTAAAATATCATAGATTTCTGAGCGTCCACGGGTAACCTCAATATTCATTTGATTTTTGTCAATCCGATAACAATTTCGACGTCGTTTTGGTGGAATAATGGCTTTAAAATGGGAGTTTTTTAAGCCCTCATCGGCGGTTAAATTTATAAATTGACATTCTTCAATCCCTTCCGGCAAACGTTCAATAACATAATTCAAACCGTTTAATTCTACCTTTGTTTCGGCTATAGACCCATAAATTTCAGGCTTTAAAGAAAGCAAAGCGCTCCTTAAAGTCTCACCCGAAATTCCCATCGGTTTATAAAAACCGCGGTTAAAAAGGTGGCGCATAGTAATGTAAAGCTTTTCTATTGATTTGGTAGATTCTTGTGCTCTAATATTTGGTTTTGGCATCTAATTGACGTATTTAATTTTACAAATATATTTTTTATAATCCTAATAACCTAAGGCTTTATAATGCTTGCTATTTATTGCCATTTAAAATGGAGCGGTATTGTTGAGCATCCGTTAAGAGGCTTTGCGCACTTTTAATGGTTTTATCGTGTTGAATTTTGTATTGGTAAATCCCTTTTTCAAGATAATAGCGTCTAATAATTTCTTCGGTGAGGGCTTGCGTAATTTCATCTTTGTTAAGCTGTAGCTGATTGGTTTGCTCCTGTAAAATCAATTCATTTAACTTTTCAGTAGCCTTTTCAATGTTTAAGTTGGCCTCTTTTGCCTTTTTTTGACTGATGTTAAAGCTTTTTTGAACGGGTGATTCAAAGCTAGCATCCCCTTTAACTGCATTCAAAAAATTTTGAAATTCAATCTGGTTTAAACTAAAATTTGAAGCCGAATCGATTGCTTGATGTTTATAAAAATAGTTGCTGGCAAAATTAAATACGGCATCGGTTTTTAAAAGGGCTTCAGTAGTTTTTGTAATTTTAGATTCGCCCTCATTAATATCGGGGTTTATGCCACCACCACCATAAATAATTCGTCCGTTTTTGGTTTTAAATTCCGGGCGTTTTTGATCTGAAAATTTTGGAATACTATCACCCACGCCATTTGTATAATCAAGTTCTTGAATATTGCGGCCACTTGGGGTATAATATTTTGAGATGGTTAATTTAAATTGCGTTCCATAAGTCAACTTGCGAAAGCGTTGCACCAAACCCTTTCCATAAGAACGCGTGCCTACAATAACAGCGCGGTCTAAATCCTGTAAAGAACCCGCTACAATTTCGGATGCCGAAGCCGAATGTCCGTTTACCAAAACTACAAGAGGCATTGCCAAGTCTAAGGGTTCTTTCATGGAGCGATACGTATCACTCCATTCCTTAACTTTTGCCTTTGTGGTTACTACCAAACTTCCTTTAGGCACAAACAAACTAACAATATCAATGGCTTCGGTTAACAAACCGCCGGGATTACCTCTTAAATCTAAGATGAGTTGGGTCATGCCTTGAGCCTTTAACTTTAAAAATGCTTCTTCAACCTTGTCAAACGCCTTTTCATTAAATTTTGTGAGCACAATATAGCCCGATTTATTATCGAGAAGTGTAAAATAGGGCACTGGATTTTGAATAATGGCGGTAAAATTCAATTCCCTTTCAAAACTTTTATTTTGCCTTATAAATTTAAGGGTGATTTTAGCATCGGGCAAACCTTTTAATTGCGACAAGGTAGCCTCTTTTTGTTCCGGGTCAATTTTAATCCCATTTATGGAACTAATTTCATCGCCAATATAAATGGCACTTTTGGCTGCTGGCGAATCTTGAATAAGGTCGGTAACGATAAGTTTATTATTTTTAAATTCGGCTTCTAAACCGCTACCTCCATATTGACCTTCGGCATTAATTTTAGCATTTTCAACGCCTTGTTCATCATAAAAATTAGTGTAAGGATCAAGGCTTTTTAGCATGCTGTTAATAGCGACCTGATTGAGCTTAGCCGGATTAATTTCATCAATATAATACATGTTTAACTCCTTAAAAAGCGTGGTGTAAATTTCAATTTGCTTGGCAATTTCAAAAAAATCAGATTTAAAAGCAAGCGAAATGCTAATACCAACAATTACAGTCGTTAAAATGGCTACTTTTTTAAGACTATTCATTTTATTATTATTTTTGATGTGATTTTCTAATCCAAAGATAACTAAGAAAACCTATATTTTTAAACTTTAAATATAAACACAGTTGTTTTTGGGTTATTATTTAAAAAATACGCTCTGCAAATTTTTGTAAAAGTTGAGCCATTGCTAAATGAATAACTTTACTGGGTTTAAGTTCTTTGTCAATATAAATAAACATTAAAATATATTTTTGATTTAGTTGTGGATAAATAAGTTGCTTATTTAAACGGTAAGCCTCACGCATTCTGCGTTTTAGCTTATTTCTATCAACCGCAAGTTTAAAGTTTCGTTTAGCAACCGAAACGCCTACCTGTAAAAAACTATCACTTTGGTGATTAATTTGCAAATAAACCAAGCGCAATGGAGGGCTTGAAACCGATTTACCTTCCTTAAAAAGCGGTTCAATTAACTTTTTATGTTTTAGTTTTTCGTCTTTAGAATAGGTATTTTGCATATTTACAAAGATAATAAATTATAATCTTCAATTTCATGATTCATTTTTAACGGATTCTTGATTTGAAGCACCCTTTTTTTTGCAAAAAAAATTTTAAATGGCGTGCAAGCGAGTTTACCAACCGTATGTTATTAATAAAAAGCTAATTATTGTTTCAAAAAAATATTTATCAGATAGACAGATAATTAACACATACAATACTGATAACTATCATTTTTTTTACTGATAAATATCAGTATTTACAACAACCATAACATTGTAAATTTGTAGCAATTAAAAAATTTAATATTTAAATTAACTAATAATAATTAAAATGAAAACAAGTAAATTAATTTATGCCACTGCTATTTTGATAATAGGTCTTTTATTTCAAAATTGCACACATGATGTTGACCCAAGTACGCTAACCGATCCAACAGAAGCCTCTTACGCTGCAGCGAGTTCAATAAAAGGAGGGGTTATGTACGACAAGTTTTACGGTACAGATGCTGGCTTTGATCAAACTAATCCAAATTTAGCCACTATGAGTGCAAAAGGCGATTTTTTCCGTTGCAAACAATGTCACGGTTGGGATGGTTTAGGTAATCAAGGTGCTTATATCAATAGAGGTCCAAAAACAGCAAGACCAAATGTGTCAGGAATTAATCTTTATCAAATAGCACAAACTAAAACTCCAAAAGAACTTTTTGATGCATTAAAAAGTTCTACGAATAGACGCGCTATATCTTATGATTTATCTACTTATAATCCAGCAACAAACAGCACTGAAGGTGATAAAATGCCAGATTTAAGTGTACTTTTAACCGATTCACAACTTTGGGATCTTGTTAAATTTATGAAAGAAGGTATGTTTGATGTTTCAGAATTGTATACAGCTACTACAACTGGAGCTTACCCAACGGGCACTTGGTCTATTGCAAACCTTGGTAAAACAGGAAATGCTGCTAACGGATTTGCTTTCTATACTAATAATTGTGCCACTTGTCACGGTGCAACTGGTACTACTTTAATTATTGAAAATATGACCCTAGGTGAATTTACAAGAAAGAAAGCAAACGAAGTACAACACAAAGTTAACTATGGTGCTTTGGGCTCAAATCCTAAAATGAATGGATTTAATCTCAGCCTTTCTCAAATGAAAGATCTTTATAAAGCTTTAGCTGATGTTTCTAAATTCCCAGGACTAGCCGAAATATCTGGTTATCCTATGGCTAGTGCTACCACAGGCGGAATTATGTATGATAAATTTTACAGCACAGAAGCTGGTTTTGATCAAGCAAATCCAAATTTGTCAACGATGGCGGCAAAAGGCGACTTTTTCCGTTGCAAACAATGTCACGGTTGGGATGGTTTAGGTAATCAAGGTGCTTATATAAATAGAGGCCCAAAAACAACAAGACCAAATGTATCAGGAATTAACCTTTATGAATTCGGTCAAACTAGAACGCCACAACAAATATTTGATGCATTAAAAAGCACTACAAATAGACGCGCCATTTCTTATGATTTATCAGCTTATAACCCTGCTACAAACAGCACTGAAGGTGATAAAATGCCAAATTTAAACGAACTTTTAACAGATGCTCAAATTTGGAATCTTGTTAAATTTATGAAAGAAGGTATGTTTAATGTTAATTTTTTGTATGACTCTACAATAACCGGAACTTATCCAACGGGAACTTGGACTATTTCTAACCTTGGTAAAGATGGAAATGCTGCAAATGGAGACACATACTATGCAAATAATTGTGCTGTTTGTCATGGTGCAAATGGAAGTACTTTAATTATTGAAGGAATGACAATAGGACAATTTACAAGGAAAAAAGCTAATGAAGTGCAACACAAGGTTCATTATGGTGCTATTGGTTCAAATCCAACAATGAATGGTTTTGATATAAGCATTTCGCAAATGAAAGATTTGTATAAAGCCCTTTCGAATGATGTTAAGTATCCTAATGCACTCTAATTATAGATTAAATTAAATCTCAAAAGCAGCCAATTTAAATTGGCTGCTTTTTTTTTGTCTTAAAAACAAGACCCGTTATTTAAAAAGATAATGCTTAGAACAAAAAAATTGATGAGTTCTAGTCTCCTTTAAAGTTATAATTTCTACTATTTATAGTTAGTTTGCGCTATACTTAGAGAGCTTCATTTTAAGCCATAAAATCTTGAGTATTTAGACTCGTTTGTTATCCAAAAATCAAAAACTATTTTTAGGAAATTTAAACAAAATGAGCCACTTTTTAGTAATGTTAATCTACCCCAAACAAATTATATTATTATTACTTTAAATGACCTTATTTAGCTTTATAAAACCAAATAGGCACTTTGGCTAATGTGTCTTTTAGAAAGTAGAAATTTAGATGGGTTTTTAGGATCCTTAAACGTAATTAGTAGCTAATCCTTTAATGGATTCTATTTAAGAGCTTCGCTACTTTAAAAGGGTATTTAAAAAGCATGATTTGCTTTTTTATAATACCTTTAAATAGCTCTTTTTTAAAGGTTTTTAAAAGCTTTATTTAATTACTTAGCCTTAATTGAATGCCTTATATTGGTGTATTGTTAAAAAGGAGCTGTATCTTTTTAGGGCACAAAAAAACCCGAGTTTTAAAAACTCGGGTTTTATAAGTTTAATTATAAAAATCTTTATTTTAAAGTTCGTAAATAGTTAACAATTAACCAACGATCTTCAGCATCTGGGATTTTCTTTTCAAAGGCAGGCATGTCATTTCTACCTTTAGTTATTTTAAAAAATAAAGCGCCATCTGATTGACTTTGAGTTGCTTTAGAAGAAAAATCTCCTAAATCACCTTTTTGTTCTGCCGCTTTTGGGCCATCTCCTAAACCCTCTTTGCCATGACATGGTTGGCAATTTTTTGAATATAAAGATTTACCAATAGACATGCTTTGTTTATCAGTAGCACTTGTAGGGTTTTTCATGGTTTTGTAATTAGCCGGAACGACCCATTCTTTTTCTTGAACAAACGATTTAAAAGAATAAAATGCAAAGGCTACTACGCCAAGTAATAAAAATAATTTAATGGTTTTCATAATTTACGATTTTTTTTGTTTTGAAATTCTATATAGATTAAATATTAAAAAGAATAAAGTTAACCAGATACCAAAGATAAGTAAATTCGGTACAATTAAGGCAACCAATGGCGCTTTTCTAGGTGGAC
>Ga0210009_1001125_pt1 | contig 24635 bp, 27 predicted proteins | sample CryGeyCG2114_065_FD_185457 | JGI IMG/M metagenome (GOLD analysis project Ga0210009, IMG submission 185457) | Groundwater microbial communities from aquifer - Crystal Geyser CG12_big_fil_rev_8/21/14_0.65 (SPAdes) (version 2) | ecosystem: Environmental > Aquatic > Deep subsurface > Groundwater ... | reverse complement strand
GCTACCAGGACATGCTGGCGGGCAATTTCCTGAACAATTTTAATTTTTTACGAATGACGAATACGCATTATCTCGTCACCCAAAAGCAACTTCAGACTCCGATTTTGCAGTTAATCCAACGAGCCGGAAATGAAAATATCTACGCGCTTAATGGTGCACTCCCCAGAGCATGGTTTGTTGATTCTGTGGTGGTGCAGGCTGACCCTGAACAAGTTTTGGCCTTCATGCAAACACCGGATTTTGATCCGGCAAGAATGGTGATCGTTGAAGAAGACCCAGACTATGGTCTGAGCAATCATGCTTATTCTGGTGTCGTGAAAACCACCAAACACGATCCGCAGCTTTATGAGTTTGAAACAACGAATGAGAGTGGTGGTATGTTTGTTTTAAGTGAAGCAGGCTACGCTCCTGGTTGGCAGGCAACAGTTGATGGCCAACCGGTGGAAGTTATGCAAGCAAATCACTTTCTACAGGCAATCTGGGTTCCGGCCGGAGACCATAAGGTGACCTTTAATTTTCACTCCGGGACATTCAGCACGGCTTTGTGGTTGTCTAGAATTCTCTTTTACGGGGTAATATTTACACTAATTGGATATGTTGTATTCACCAAACTGAAACAACAGAATACCATTACTACATAAGGGTTTGGTGCTTGATTAAATGAGTATTCGGCGCGTCATCCTGTGCACCCAACAATTCGGAAATTATTGGTCCGGTTTGGGTGCTTATGCCACCAGTTTGGCGAAGGGTTTGGTGGAACGCGGCATTGAAGTGGTGGTCATTGCCCCTGTTGGCGCGCAGCCAATTGATGGTGTCGGCTGGATTGAGGTGGAGCCTGCGAGATGGGACTTTACACATGGCAACTGGTTGTCCCTGAGTTACGCCTTTGCTCGCGCCCTAAAAACGCTCGATGCTGACATAATTCATTTTACGGATGCCAGAGAAGCGTTCGCTTACCATGGAAAAATCCCGGCCGTTGGGACGTTGCACGATGATTATTTCGCTCGTCATCGCTGGTGGCCGTGGTATTATCGCAGGGATTACGTGGACTGGATTCAGCGCTGGGCGTACTATTCGATTGTGACGCTCTTGGAGCGAAAAGCTTTTCGAAAATTGACCGCCTTGACCGCCAACAGCAACGCAACCGCTCAAACGATTTCAAAACGCTACCATATTGCAATAGATAAGATCACGACGATTTATTTGGGACTGGATTTAACACCACAACCCGTGGACGAAGAATTGGAAAGAGAACGCCTGGAAAATCCAAAACTGCTCTTTGTTGGTGGGAATATGCAGCGCAAAGGGTTGCCGCTGGTTTTGCGCGCGCTGAAACAATTATTACCATCGTTCCCAAATCTTCGGCTACAAATTTTAGGGAAAAATCAAAACCTGGGAAAAATGCAGCATTTGGCCCAGAAATTAGAAATTCAGGAGCATGTTGATTTTTTAGGCTGGGTACCTCCGGACAGGGTGAATGATTATTTCAGACGCGCTGCAGTCTTCGTTATGCCGTCGCTCATGGAAGGGTTTGGGTTGGTGTTTTTGGAAGCCATGGCAGCGGGATTACCCGTCATTGGCGGTAATGTCGGTGGAACGCGGGAGTTGATTGAGGATGGTGTGAATGGGATTCTGGTTGAACCTCTCGATGAGCGAGCGCTGGCTAAAAAGATCAAAATAATACTTAAGGGTGAATCGGTACGCCATCAATTCATTAGTGCAGGCTCCACGACCTTTCAGCAATTCGAGTCGTCCCGGACAATTACTGATACGATCCGGTTCTATCAGGCAGTAGCCAGGACATGAAAGCTTTTCTTAAGCGGTTAATCACACCGGGATCCTTTGCGTCATCAATCGCGACACTCTCCAGCGGCACTGGTTTGGGTCAATTAATTATGTTTGGCTCGTCCCCGGTTTTAATGAGGTTGTACGAACCAGCCGTTTTTGGCGATCTGGCAATTCTGATGTCATTGACCATGATCTTTTCCACCATTTTCACACTTCGCTTTGAAATGGCCATCCCCTTACCTGAAAAAGATGAGGATGCGCATGAACTGGTTAGTTTGTCACTCATTATTGTAGTTGCACTCTCAAGCCTGACATGGCTCAGCCTACTACTTTTCCAGCAAAAAGTCCTGAGTACCCTCAATCTGGAGACACTTGGCATCTGGATCCTTATTCTACCTGTCACGATTGTAAACGAAGCAGCCATCAACATTCTCGGGTTTTGGTTCATTCGTCGGAAAAAATACATGATTGTGGCATTGAGTCGAACCTTGAATAGTGGTTCCATGGTGGTGATCCAGATTGTATTAGCACCACTCGTCTTGCATGGCCAGACCGGATTGGTGGTTGGATTCGCGGCCGGACAGGTGATTCCTTTGGTCTACCTGCTTGTGAAATACATTGATTCAAGTGTCGCGCTAGCCTGGAAAAACCTTACCTGGCGCCATTTCAAAGGGCAGATCAGCACTTACCGTCAGTTTCCGTTGTTTGCCTCCTGGAATGCTGCATTCAATACAATCAGCCGGCAAATCCCCCCCGTAATCATCGCGTATTTTTTCAGTAAAGAATTGGTTGGGCAGTATGCCATTGCGCTGCGCATGTTGAACATGCCTTTTAACCTGATTGGGACGGCTGTAGGGCAGGTCTATTATCAACGGGTATCGTCCTTGATTCGAGCTCGTGACAGTATCAGGAAATTTACCTACTCAACCATGTTGAAGGCGGGTGGGGTTATCCTATTTCCATTGATAGCCATTCTCTTTCTGGGTCCGACTATTTTTGGAATTGTCCTGGGGCGTGACTGGATCATGGCAGGAACCATTTCACAGATTTTGGTTCCTATTTACCTGGTCCGTTTCATGGTGAGTCCCGTGAGTAATCTTTTTGCCGCCACCCAAACGCAACAGAAAATGACGGGCTGGCAACTGGCACTTATGCTGACCAGCATCCTGACTTTTTATTTCGGTGGTCTGCAAAGCAATTTCCTCATGACAATCGAGCTCTATTCCGGACTGACGACTATTCTATATATGGTATTGGGCTTGATTATACGCTATACTATTCGCAACTATGAACAGTCCCGAACGGTGTAATTCGGTGTTCTGAGCGACATTTAACGGAGATAATTGATGTCCGAAAATATTTTACCGGCTGAATTTTTCGAAGCTCTCGGGGCACCTCGACCGGAAGTGGCTTTTGATGTTTTTGATGCCTACCGGTTCAAGTTGTGTTTCAACCAACTGGGACCAGGCAGCGTGCTGGATGTGGGTTCCTATTTGGGAGATTTCTTAAAACTAATTCAGCGAGATGGACGGAAGTTCCACGGGACGGAAATCAATCAGGTGCGGGTTGATCTCGTTAATTCAATTTTTGGTGAAGGCACGGCAGTTCTTGATTTCCGGAATGGGCATCTTGATTCATTTGAAACGGGCAGTATCGACAATGTGGTCTGTATGGAAACGATTGAGCATGTAATTGATGATAAATATGCAATTTCCGAGCTTTGTCGAGTGGCACGTTCGAAAGTCATCATCACTGTCCCGTTCCGAGAAAAATTGCAAACCGTTTTGTGTACGCATTGCTTTCAGTATACGCCTCTGTATGGCCATCGTCATCGTTACGATTACGGGTCATTCAAAGCACTTATTCCACCTGGCTGGACGATTACAATGGAAAAGGATTTTGTAAGACCGGCGGCACGGAAAGTGCACCCACTCCTGAACTGGATGAAATCAGCCTACTGGATATTGAAGGGCCTGGATGCAATTTCACCGGGTTCCGGGCACTGGATTTTGGTGGTGCTGGAAAGGAAACGGAAACGCGATGGAGGCTTGACGTCTCCGGGCACGACTCCGATGTTCGATGGTCAGGAATAACGTGAATTGAGATTATTTTTAAGAATTTAGGAGGAAGTATAATGGACGGCAGTTCAAAACTGAGTAAGAACAGTCAATATGGTGAGAATTTTTTAGTTGGTGAGTTCACGATTATTAAAGATCAGGTTGAAATCGGCAAGGATGTTAAGATCGGTAATTTTTGTGTCATCCATGAAAATGTGAAAATTGGCGATAACGTTGATATACGGGATTATGTTGAATTACGTTCAGGGACCGTAATTGGGAATGATACCTATATTGATTCCCGTGTTTCAAGTTCTGGCAACTGCAAGGTTGGAAACAAGGTCACAATTCGCTACGACACCATATTAGCGCGCGGTGTGGAAATTGGCGATGGAACTTACGTCTGTCCCAGAGTCATGACAAATAACCTGGATACCGAAAAAACGCAGATTGGGGGCGCAAAGATTGGTGCCAACAGCTTCATCGGTACCAATGCTGTTATTCAACACGGGATTCATATTGCCGAAGATGTCGTAATTGGGTCAATGAGCTTTGTGAATCATGACTGCCCGGACAAGGGTGTGTACGTGGGCATTCCTGCGCGTAAAATCAAATAAATAGTCAGCATTTCAACCTGAATTATTGGTGGATACTATGAAAATTATTGATGCACGCGTAAGGCTTAGAACAACCGAAATGCTACAACCTTGGACGGATGACCTGCATCCGGCGTTTCACGATTATATTGAAAAATACCACATGCAGGATCGGCTGTCTGTCATGCCGACGGAAGAGTTGCTTTCGCTAGCGGGAGAATCCGGTATAGACAGGATTGTCGTTTGCGGAACGGATCGCGTTGAAAATAAGCATATTGGGGAATTGGCACACAAGTTTGAGCAAATTATTCCGGTAGGCGGTGTATCGGTTTCATCAGGAATTAACCATGCTCTGCGAGAAATTACGGAACTGCACGACCAGAAATTTGCGGCCGTCAATTTTGGTTTCGGGGAGAAACTGAATGTGAATGACAAGCTATTCTACCCGCTGTATGGGGTGTGTGAGTACTTCGATATTCCAATTATCGTACATTCATCAGTTCATTTTTGGCGTGGTGCCTATATGTGGAAAGGGCAACCCCAATATTTCGATGAGATCGCAGTTGACTTCCCTGCGCTCAAGATCATTATGTCACACGGCGGTAATGGTTTCGGACCCACTGTGCTGGCGGTTGCCCAGCGACATCCGAATATTTACCTGGAATTTAGCGCTCTGAGACCCAAATATATGGCGCCGGAATTTATTCAAGCGGCAAATACTTATCTCAAACACAAATGCATTTTCGGAACGGATTATCCATTGATCGATTTTTCGGAGCAGGTCAAAGTCTGGAAGTATTCCCTGCGTGAAGAAGTCTGGCCTCTGTTTTTTCATGATAATATCCTGAGTGCCCTGTATGGCAAACCAATTCCGGCACTCTAGGGGATGCGAACGTCAACTGTGAAGTCCCATAACAACATCCGCCTTCACAACCAACAGAATTTCAAGGATTTAAAGCCTTTTTGAATAAAGTTCAAATTGCTGAAAAACTGGAAAAGACCCTCGAAAGGTTGGATCCCCGGGAAATCATCTCACTGGCCTATCAGGAATTTGGTGAACACTTGGTGATGACCACGGCATTCGGGTATAGCGGCATTGTTCTGCTGAGTTATGTAAAGGATACCCTACCACAACTGCCTGTTTATTTTATTGATACGAGGTTCCATTTTGAGGAAACATTGAAATTGGCTGAAAAACTGAAATCGGAATGGAAGTTGAATCTGATATACCTTTCAACAGGTTTTACAGAAAATGAACTGAAAGACAAATTGGGACCAAAACCGTACAAAACGAATCCTGATTGGTGTTGCCATTATCGCAAGGTAGAGCCTCTGCTGGACGCATTTAGTGAGGAAACAGTTTGGCTCAATTCAACCCGGCGGGATCAGAGTCACACAAGGTCGAAAACACGAGCCATTGAGATTGATGGTCGCGGGCAACTGAAAGTCAACCCACTGTTCAACTGGACTAAAGATGATTGCTGGAACCACATCCGTAAATATGATTTACCCTATAATCCCCTTCACGACCAATTCTACCCCAGCATCGGTTGCTGGCCATGTACGCACCCGGTAGATGAGGGGGGTAGTGAACGCGATGGTCGCTGGGCTGGTTCTGAAAAAGTTGAATGCGGCTTACATCTGAATGGTAGTCGGCAGACCAGCCAGATTACCACGATACCGGTGAAAAAATTCAAGGGCGATTGACATGACTCAAGGTGAACCATGAACAAGCTCGTGCGTCAATTTCAATCGGGCGATGAACCGGCAATCAACAATCTATACCGTATGATTACGGGTATTGATCGCTCGATTAAGGAGCACAATTGGGAATGGGTGAATACTTGGCGTGGTATCGCGAGTATGTACCTAATATTTGACCAGGATCGCCCTGCTGATGATCAACTGATCGCCCAGTATAGCTTGATTCCAACACCGCTCTCGGTATGGGGACAATCCTATTTAAGTGGGAAAACAGAAAATTGCATGTCACATCCGGCGATCCGTGGTAGTGGCGTATTTTTCTATCATGAACGCGATTCGTTTAATATCGCACAGCAAACTTACCAGTTTTTTTTCACTACCTCAGGTCAGGTCGCAAAAGGTGCTCCAGGAGCAATCCGCAAAAAACTTGGGTATCTGCCCTTCGACTCTTGGGTGCGATATATCTACTGGCTTGACACCGGAATATTGTATGAAGTCATACTCAGAAAATGGGTTAGTAAACAGAATAATACTCCTTGGTGGAAACGGTGTACAGCCAGTGTGTTTGTGAAACTGATCCACTTCTACCTCCTTTGGTCCCAGCCGGGTAAAGTATCCGGCACATCTCAGACTATTTCTGAATCGGAGGCACCGCTGGATGAAATCACGACTCTTTGGCAAACCAATAAAACATTTTACGGAATCAGTATTGACCGGAATAGAGCCTATATGGAATGGCGAATTAATCAGAACCCCTATATCGTGCACCAATATCTTGTCCTCCGGGATAAGCCAAATGGTCACCTCATCGGCTATCTCATATTCACACATAACAGTAATTTAATAGATGTCGTTGATATGCTGGCTGATACCAAGCAGAAAAAAATATTCAAACAGCTCCTTAACGATTTAAAACGCTACGCCCGTGAAAACGGTGTAAATCAGATACGATTTTCAATTTTACGCCGAAGTAAGTTTCTTGCCCGACGACTGAGAGCAGCAGGGTTTATCCCCAATCATATATTTTCATGGGCAACTTTTCGAAAAAGCATTTTGCGCAACCAATTTTATGTCTTTATCCCACAAGATCTAAAAAATCATCTGGAGATGACCAGACCTGAAAGCTGGTATGTAACCGATCTGTTCAGAGAAGGTCGGCCTTATGATTGAACCTTTAAATAGAGCTAGAATAAATGTCACCTGATTCCAGAAAAATTATTCATGAGTTAATCACCGGGAAATTATTCCCGTCTCCAACTGATGATCGCGTGTACGATTACTCCTTCAGTCCCGTAAATCTGACGGGCAAACTTTACGATCCGTTTGTTGATAAACTTTGGTTGAAAAATGGTGGGAAAAGACCCGTTTGGCCGGGTGATGCGCCATTTGCCGTCTGCCTCACGCATGATGTGGATGTCATTTCGGTTTATGATTGGAAGTCCAACCTCCGCCGAATCAAACACGTTCTAGCAACACGTACCCAGCAGAATTTCAAGCAGAATCTGATCCTGATCTTCGAAGCCATGGAAAATGCGATTAGAGGGACTTTAATTCATGAGAATGACCCTTTCCATCAGTTCGAAAAGTGGCTGGAAGTGGAGAAGGAAGTGTCCGCTCACTCCACATTTTTTTTCACACCTGAAAACACGATCAATACTCACTTTTCCGATTGCTGGTATAAGTATTCAGATAATCTCCAATTCGAGAGTCAAAAAATTACGGTAGGTGAGCTGATGCAGGAAATTGACCGACGCGGGTGGGAAATCGGTCTCCATCCATCCTGGAATGCCTCTACTGATGGTGATATTATGAAGGCTCAGAAAAAACAGGTTGAGGAGGTGGTAGGGCATTCAATCACCAGCGTCCGTCAACATTGGCTGAATTTTGACAATTTCAAAACACCAGCAGTCCAGGTTGCAGCTGGTTTCAAATATGATTCTTCCATTGGATTCAATGACAATATTGGTTTCCGACGAGGTACATCCTATCCCCATCATCTTGTGGATTTGGAAACAAATCAAATTTTTCCAATGTTTGAAATACCACTGATTGTCCAGGACGGAGCCATGTTTCATCATCGCAAGGGGCTGCGTTTGAACCATGACATGGGATTGAAATACATCCAAAATCTGGCGAATCAGGTCAGGGAAACCAGTGGGGTTTTTACCCTGCTTTGGCATCCAAACACGATCAATCAACCACACTACTGGAAAGCCTACAAATCCTCCCTGAAATTGTTACATGATATGGGTGCCTGGTTCGGCTCAGTGAAAGAAATCGGGGAATGGTGGCATCGGGAAAATGACATTGATCTGACCGAATATTTCAAACAGTAATACCGGGCTGTCTGCGTAATGCCTACTCCTCCCCCAATCCTCCTCATTTCCCTTGATGCAACACGCTATGATTATTTGCTAAATCAAGCTGGCGAGTGGCGATGGCCATTTTTCAAACATTTCGCTGAAAAGGCACACATTTTTCAAAACGCATACACACCTTCGCCCTGGACGCCACCCGCACATGCATCCATGTTTACCGGCTTGAGTCCGTCTGAACACGGGGTCGTCGAGGGACAATTATGGTTGAAAAATCATCATCAAACCCTGGCTAGATTCCTTAATAAAAAGGGCTATCGGGCGATTGGAATTTCGTCCAACCCGCTCTTGGGACCGATTACCAATCTCAATAAAGACTTCGACACTTTCTACGAATTATGGAAAAATCCCAAGCGAGTTCAGGAAGCAGCACAGTTTTTGAGATTTGACGACATTATTTTGGATTCCCATGATGTCCTTCAAAAAGCGATCGACATTTTAAGCAACGAACTCTCGACTGGATCCGCGAAGCCAATCTTTCTCTTCCTGCAATTAATCGGTCCGCATAATCCTTACAGACCGACCGCAAGGGCATTGGCTAACCAGGTGGGTTTATACACCGATGAAGTCTGGGATCGCGTGAAACGAATTAATCAGGATTGGCGGTATTTCTATGCTGAAGGTTGGGTGCTGAGCGATACCGAAACATCGTTATTACGGCAACTTTATCTTGCAGAGTTGGACGATCTCAATGCCGGTCTGGAACGATTATTCACTCTGCCCTGGGTTGAGCGAGCGGCACAGGAAGGTCATATAATCATTACTGCTGATCACGGTGAAATGCTCGGCGAAAAGGGACACATTCATCACCTGTTCAATTTATATGAACCGCTGATTCATATTCCATTACTCTGGAAAACACCGGGTCAATCTAAAGCTGTCTCCCACGAAGAATTCATTCAGCATCAACACCTTTTCCCACTGATTCGTCGTTTGTTGGCGGGTGAAACTGAAGCTCTTTCTGAATGGCAATTTTCAGCGCCAGAATTCGCGACAGCCAGTCTCCTCAATCCCGTTGAAATATTACAAGGACTTGATGGAATTGATGATACAGCCGGTGACCCATTTCGGCATGATCAAATTGCACGAGTTGGCAATGACAGAAAAGTAATTTGGCACTCAAACGGCCACCACGAATGCTTCGATTTTTCAGTCAATCATCAGGAAGTTGAGAATCAATTTTCGTTAAACGGTACGAATGACGCAGAATTACTGGATGGCTGCGAAAGAGAATTTCGCCAGTTCAATCAGAATACCGTTCAGGTGGAAAAAATGATGTTCAATTTGGGATATTTCTAAAATCAAAATGAAAAAAACAAAATCCTTTTATTTTGAATTGACTTGACTTGATATTTTACCCCGGACAAAACGATGCAAAACCAAAAAATACGATCATCTTTTAACATCAAAATTTTCCTGTTTCTCGCCGCGATTATGATTATTGGCGGCGTGTTAATCTATACAAATCAATTGGTTGAGAAGTTGCGGGCAGATAGTCGCCGCTTCCTGACCTATAATGCTCAACTCGTAGCAAACGCACTTTCGACTGATGACCAGAATCTGGATTTTGTCTTCAACGAAATAATCAATCACATCTCGTTTCCAGTCATCATTTCAGTGGAACCGCAAAAAGGGATTTATGCTTTTAAAAACATCAATTTCCCTGAAAGTATGTCAACTGAGGAACGAGATAAGAGACTGACTGGCTTGATTTTAGACATGGACCTGGAAAATTCGTCCGTTCCAATTCAATACATGGAAACCACGGTGATGTATATTCACTACGGTGATTCTGACCTGATTCGACAGCTCAAATGGCTACCCTATATTGAGATAATGGTTGTGACATTATTTATTCTCATGGGATTTGCCGGATTTCAATTCATCCGAAATGCTGAGCGAAAAGGGATCTGGGTTGGAATGGCCAAGGAAACGGCTCATCAGTTGGGCACACCGCTGAGTTCGTTATTGGGTTGGTTGGAGTTGCTTAAAGATCGCTTTCAGTCGGCCAGTGATCAGGAAGTGCTGGCGGATATGGAGGGTGATGTTCAACGACTCAATCAAGTGGCTCAGCGATTTTCCAAAATTGGATCGGGTGTCACGTTAATCCCTCTGGAGAGTAAGGATCTGATTCAACCAGTCATTCAATACATCCGCAGAAGAATTCCGCATTGGGGAAAAATTATCAACATCACTGTGATAAATCCTGACAATCCCATCATCATGGCCAATCTGGAGCTTTTTGAGTGGGCATTGGAAAATCTTGTAAAAAATGCGATTGATGCGAATGACAAGGAGGTTGGGGAGATTTTTATTAAAACCACCGCAAGCGGTTCCAGGGTAGTTATTGAAGTACAGGATAATGGTCGAGGAATCGCTAATCGTGACCGGAAAAACATTTTTAGACCCGGTTGGTCGTCAAAAAAGCGAGGATGGGGATTGGGTTTGAGTCTTACGAAACGGATCATTGAAGAATACCACGGTGGAAAAATAACCGTGCAGTCGGCACCGGGGTCCGGGACAATTTTCAAGTTGGAATTGCTTGGTCCTCAGAAAAATATGAGCAGACTTTGAAAATTTCAATTTACGGGTTGAAGTTTTTACGCCGTTATTCATCAAAAACAGCAGTTAAGCTACCCCAATTGGAGCTCTGATCGGTGTTGGAACCTGTTATTTTTCACAATCTTATGCTTGGAAAATTATGTTTGACAAACTATACCTCCTCGGTTACTTTACGCCGCTTTTTTCTAACCGTAGCTCGAAATCCTTTGATATAGACTGAAAGGGAGCTGTTTTTGAAGACATATAATGTGCGGGCGAGTGAGATTCAAAAGGATTGGTGGCTAATTGATGCCTCCGAAAAGACTTTGGGTCGGCTTGCAACCGAGATTGCGCGTATTTTGCGCGGAAAACATAAACCCACCTTCACACCACATTTAGATATGGGTGATTTCGTGGTCATTGTGAACGCTGAGAAGGTTGCTGTTACCGGCAATAAAGAGCGTCAGAAAATTTACCGCAAGCACTCAGGGTATCCAGGTGGCATGCGTGAGACTAAACTCTCGGAAATGCGTTCTAAACATCCCGATCGGATCATTCAGGAAGCTGTGAAGGGCATGTTGCCTCACACCAGTTTGGGTCGTGCCCAGATTAAAAAACTGAAGATTTACTCAGGTGCTGAACACCCCCACGAGGCACAACAACCCAAAGAATTAACACTAGGTCAAGGTAAATGAGTACGACAAGCACAACAATTTATGCAACGGGCAGGCGCAAAACAGCAGTTGCCCGCGTTTGGATCAAGCCTGGCAAGGGTGAAATAAAAGTCAACCATCGTGCGATGGATGAATATTTCGGTCGTAAAACGCTGCGTATGGTTTTAAAACAACCACTCGGTATTGTCGAAGTTGATGGGAATTATGACATTCGCGTGAATGTCAATGGCGGTGGCCTTTCCGGACAAGCAGGTGCTGTTCGTTTGGGTGTTGCCCGCGCCCTCCAGAGTCTCAATGCCGATTTTCGCGGTCCGCTGAAAAAAGCGGGGCTGTTGACACGCGATGCTCGTAAGAAAGAGCGTAAAAAATACGGTTTGGCTGGCGCCCGTCGGGCTTTCCAGTTCTCCAAACGTTAATCTCGTCGAGGAGTTCAGATGGCGAATGTCACTTTAGAGAATTTATTAGCCGCCGGGGCGCATTTTGGTCATGTGACCAGTAATTGGGACCCCAACATGCGGAAGTTCATCTTCACGCAAAAAAACGGCGTCTATATCATCGATTTATATAAAACCCTGGAGCAGCTGACAAAAGCGATTGAGTTCATTAATCAGCGTGTTCGTGATAATGGTTCGGTTCTATTTGTCGGCACCAAGAAAACGGCACGGCAGGTTATACAGGAAGAGGCTGATCGCTCTGGAATGTTTTATGTGACCGAACGTTGGCTGGGTGGAACCCTGACCAATTTCGTGACGATTAAAAAATCAATCAAGCGGCTGCACGCACTTGAAAAAGAGAATCAGGCAGAGTTAGCTGAAACCCTGACGAAAAAAGAGATGCTCATGCGGGCGCGGGAACGCGAACGGCTTGAAACACAACATCGTGGCATCAAAGAAATGAGACGCCTTCCTGATGTCGTAGTTGTTGTTGATGCGCGTAAGGAAGCCATTGCAGTACAAGAAGCAAGACGGCTTGAGATTCCGGTAATTGCTGTGGTTGACACCAATACGGATCCGACCAACATTGATTTCCCCATTCCAGCCAATGATGATTCGATCCAAACCATACGATTGATCATTTCCGCGATGGCCGATGCCATTTTAGATGCAAAAGGCACTTCCGTTAACAAGGAAGAAGAAGTAGAAGCAACAGCAACGGCTTAAAAAAAGCCAATATTCATTTATAAGTCCAAATAAATCAGTTTCGGAGTGTAGGAAATGGCCATCACGGCAGCAACAGTTAAAGAGTTGAGAGATAAAACCGGCGCAGGAATGATGGACTGCAAGTCCGCGTTAACTGAAGCAAATGGCAATATTGAAGAAGCGATTGATATTCTGAGAAAAAAAGGAATATCCAAGGCCGCTAAGAAAAGTGGCAGATCCACCAATGAGGGTATGATATTTTCCTACTCTCATGCCGGCAATCGTCTGGCTGCGATGGTCGAATTGAATTGCGAAACTGATTTTGTGGCCAATACAGAAGATTTTCAAAATCTTGGACATGATCTGGTAATGCATATTGCAGCTGCAGCGCCATTGGTTGTGAACAAGGAAGAAATTTCTGCCGAACTACTCGAACGCGAAAAAGACATTTACACGACACAAGCTCTGAATGAAGGCAAACCCGCACAAGTTGTGGAGCGCATCGTTTCAGGCCGTGTTGAAAAATATTATAAAGAGGTTGTCCTTCTGGAACAGCCGTTCATTAAAGATGACAAACTTTTCATTAAAGATCTAATCACCGCAGCAGTTGCAAAATTGGGTGAAAATATCTCAATTTCGCGTTTCGCTCGGTTCGTTCTGGGTGAAACTGCATCATCAGATTCTGAATCACAGGAATAACAAACTCCGTTTCCAAAATATCCTGCATGCCGCAGCCGGTTTATAAGCGAATTCTTCTGAAACTAAGTGGTGAATCGCTCGCTGGTCCTGCGAAAGTTGGTATTGATCCTGAATACACCCTAAAATTTTCCAATGAAATTAAAACCGTCTATGATGAAGGTGTCCAAATTGGCATCGTCATCGGTGGGGGTAATATTTTTCGTGGCCTTAGTGCAAAAGCCGCTAAGATCGAGCGTGTGGCTGCGGACCATATGGGTATGTTGGCGACCGTTATCAATGCGATAGCACTGCAAAACGCCATTGAACAGGTCGGAATCCCGACTCGTATTTTGACCGCCATTGAGATGAACCAAATTGCCGAACCATTCATTCGTCGAAGAGCTCTGCGTCATTTGGAAAAGGGCCGGGTCGTTATATTTGCGGCCGGTACGGGCAATCCCTATTTTACAACGGACACCGCCGCAGCACTGCGGGCAGTTGAGATCAATGCGAACGTGGTTATAAAGGGGACCCGGGTTGACGGCATATATTCTGCTGATCCTGAGAAAGACCCTAACGCAAAGATTCTAAAAAAACTTGATTATATGGATGTCATTCAACAAAATTTGCGTGTAATGGATCAAACAGCGATAACACTTTGCAAGGAAAATAGTCTACCTATATTGGTATTTAATATGGATATACCGGGAAATTTGCACCGAGTAATTCTTGGGGAAAAAATCGGTTCGCTGATCGGAGGAGGGGAAAATGCTTAATGAAATTTATCGGGATGCCGACGACAGAATGAAAAAAGCCGTGGAGCATATTCATCATGAGTTTACCGGTGTAAGAACCGGGCGAGCATCTTCCACGCTACTCGAGGGGATCAAGGTTGATTACTATGGCTCGCCAACACCTCTGAATCAAGTCGCTAGCATTTCAGTGCCTGAGCCGCGGTTAATCAATGTTCAACCCTGGGATAAATCAATGCTTTCAACAATCGAGAAAGCAATACTCACATCCGATTTGGGATTGAACCCTTCTAACGATGGTCAGATTGTTCGAATTCCAATCCCCGCATTGACTGATGACCGTCGGAAGGAATTGGTGCGTCATATCCATAAATTGGCGGAAGAAGGGCGGGTCGCTGTCCGGAATGTGCGCAGGGATGTGAATGATACCATTAAAAAACTTGAAAATTCCCATGAAGTTTCTGAAGACAATGCGAAACGCGCGCTTGAAAACACTCAGGAAATAACCAACAAGTATATTGCTGAAATTGACGAGCTCGTGAAGAAAAAAGAAACGGACATCATGGAGATTTAATGACTCCACCACCGTTTTCAACTTCGATTAAAAACAAAGAGCCTGCACATTCGCAGGCTCTTTGTTTTAATCGCCGGGATAATCAGATGAATCGATGATGATTATTTTTGGGTATGGGTTGTCAAGTATGCTTTTAGACTGTCCCGATTTGCCTTCATGGCTTCATCACCGGCAGCCCATTCAGCGGGACAAACCTCACCGTGTTCCTCTGTGAATTGAAGCGCATCCACCATTCGCAAGGTCTCATGGATGTTTCGACCCAAATCCAGGTTGTTGATGGTGGCATGTTGTAGGACACCCGCCTTATCAATTAAAAATGTCCCGCGCAGCGCTGTTCCTGAATGCTCAATGAGTACACCAAACTGAGCGGCGATTTGTTTAGTAAAATCTGCCATCATGGGGTATTGAATGTCCCCAATACCACCTTCAGTTACAGGTGTATTTTTCCAGGCGAGATGCGAGTATTTACTGTCGGTAGAGACAGAAATGATTTCCACGTTTCGCTTCTTAAATTCAGGATACAATTCGTTGAATTTCAATATTTCAGTGGGGCAGACAAAGGTAAAGTCAAGCGGGTAGAAGAACACGACGACATATTTCCCCTGATAATCAGCCAGACTGATTTCTTTAAAATCCTGACCAATTACGGCTGTGCCTTTAAAATTATCGACTTTTTGACCAACTTTTACACTCATTCATAACCTCGTTTTGTTTGTACAAGTTTCACAGATTCCATATAGGTATAACTCTGAATGATTGATATGGGCGCTGGAATCATGCATAAGTCCGACAAACTGACTTTCAAGATTCTCCACCACATGATCTTCAATCCGATTGCAGCTTTCACAGATAAAATGAAAGTGATGATTGATGATGCCATCGTATCTCATTTTACCGGTTTCAAATTGATGTGTCTTAATGAGACCGGCTTCTGTCAATTGCTGCAAATTGCGGTACACAGTTCCTAAGCTGATATTTGGAATAATCGTGCGAATCTGATTGTAGACCCATTCTGCTGTAGGATGTTCATTGGAATCACGGATAATGTCCAAAATAGCTTCGCGTTGCCAACTGTAGCGCTTGATCGGATATTTACTATCAGTAATCATTCTTGATAAAGGTAAAATTAAAAAGCCGATTCGCAAGAACAATTAAGAATAATTACTACTTAATTTTCCCCTTCTTTTTGAAGGCATCTTTCAATTGTCTGGGAATATTTTGGAATTATCCGTTATTACCTCCAAAACATGCAGCCTCGAAAATTATACCTGCTGATGATTAGCTTTACATTGCTTGCAAGCCTCACTCATATACTCGGTAAGCCGGCAGCAGCGGGTTTTCCTATATTGTTATTGACATTTTTAAGACTCACAATCGGCACCGGTACCTTATCAATTTTTCTTTGGTTGCGTCGAAAGCCATTTACCGTACAAAAAGGGCAACGACTTTCGTTTTTCCGATTGAGTCTGATTGGTGTGGTCGCCAATATTTTATTTTTTCTGTGGGGACTACGGTACACGATCCCGGCCCATCCTGGCTTACTCTACGCAACCACGCCCATTTGGACACTGATTATCGCCGGGATTTTTGGTCGTGAAATTATCGTACGACAAAAGGTTGTTGGCGTGGTACTCTCCATTATCGGTGTCACCATCGTCATGGGCGGATCCGTTTTGCACCTCAATTTGGACTATCTCCTCGGTGATAGCCTGATATTAGTGGCGGTGCTATGCTGGTCGGCCTATACGGTTTTTTCAAAACCCTTCGTCATGCAGTATCATGCTCTGACATCAACCTTCACCATTACCCTGTTTGGAATGCTGATGCTGTTGCCATTTGGTGTATGGGAAGCATCTACTTTTGATTTTGGTACGGTTCCATTTTCAGCATGGCTCGGATTGGGTTACATGGGCATTTTTACATCAGCCACTTCTTATCTGATTTATTACGCGGTTCTCAAACAAATACAGCCGACACAGCTGGCCGTAATAATCACCGGCCAAGCGCCAATGACCGCTGTTTTATCCTGGATATTTCAAGGATATTCGCTGACCTGGACATTCGGTATCGGGAGTTTTGTGACATTAATCGGAATTTTTATTACGCTGAAGTTATCGCCGACTGTGGAGAAAATGTTGCAGAGGCAAGCCGTGGCTAAAAACTGAAGATAGACTGAATTTTCCTTGGGTTGGAATCGAGAAGATTTTAGATTGTAAACCATCAGCGGGAGAGACAATTAACTAAGCAATGAAGGTGCGAAATTGTGGATAAACCAAAGGTACTTGTAGTTGAAGATGACTTCGCCACTCAGCAATTCATGAAGTTTTTATTGCGTAGTCGGTACGACGTTTTGTTCGCGGCTTCTTCAGACGAAGTGGATAATATTCTGGCGGACAATCAAGATGTTACCGTGATTCTTATGGATGTTTCACTCCGGGGAAGTGAAGATGGTTTGATGATCACCGAAAGACTTCGGAAAACAGAAATTTGGAAAACCGTGCCGATAATTGCAGTAACAGCACACGCTTTCCCCGCCGATCAGCAGATGGCATTGGAAAGTGGTTGCTCAGACTACATTTCCAAACCCATCGACCAAACGAAATTATTTGAAATGATGGAACGCCTGATCGCTGCGAACGCTTGAACTTCCACATATTTTTTTCAACTCCTCGATCACAAATCTTCCCGGAATCCGTTGGCCTAAACTGCTTTGAACAACACACCGCACGGTTATTTTAGCGATAAATAAAAGGAGTTAATCAAATCAAATGAACTTAATTGCCCTTCTACTCATGGCAGCTCCACAAGGTGGCGAGGCTGGGAATCCCTTGTTTGCGTTTCTGCCCTTTATCATCCTCTTGCTGATCATGTATTTTTTAATCATCAGACCACAATCAAAACGTCAAAAAGAGACCGTTACGATGCAGTCCAGCCTGAAAAAGGGTGATAAAGTCATCACTTCGGGCGGGATTCACGGTGTGGTTGAAGGTGAAAAAGACAAGGATGTCCTGCTGATTAAAACGGCTGGCGAGACGAAACTTCATGTCAGTCGCTCAGCGGTTTCTGCCAAAAAAGACTAACACCAGAAATTATTTGACTAATTTTTCCAATGCTTAAGACGATCAATACTTATGGAAGCCCGGTACTGAGGGATATAGCATTACCGGTTACCTCGGTCACCCCTGAGATCAGACAATTAATCAGTGACATGTTTGAAACCATGTATGCCGCCGAAGGGATCGGACTCGCGGCACCTCAGGTTGGCGAATCAATTCGACTTTTCATTATCGACTTACATCCCATGGATGCGAAAGAGGGCCGGCGCGTTTTTATCAACCCCGAACTTTTAGAATTCAGCGATGAAAAGGATGTCTATGATGAAGGTTGTCTGAGTATTCCTACTGTGAGGGAGGATGTCGTTAGACCCACCGCCGTTCGCATTAAGTATCAAACTCCTGACGGTGAGGATCGTAACGAATGGATTGATACTTTTCTGGCGCGAGTCATCCAACACGAATTTGATCATCTCGAAGGTGTTTTATTCACCGATCGAATTTCGGCAATCAAACGTTCCTTGCTCAAGAAAACCTTGAAGAAAATTGCAGATGGTGAAATCGAGGTGGAAATGTCTGAGAATTACCAACTTTAAGTTATTCACATTTAATATTTTTCGTCAAACATACACGAGCCTTCTATGCGCTTGATATTTATGGGAACACCGGATTTTGCGGTTACTGCCCTGGACCGCATCCTGGCTAGCGACCACGATGTTCTTGCGGTGGTTACGATGCCGGATAAACCCGGCGGTCGCGGGCTAAAACTGGTTCCTGCGCCCGTTAAAACATTCGCAATTCAACATCAACTCCCCGTTTTTCAGCCCGAATCTCTTAAAAATGCGGAATTTCTGAGCGCAATGCGGGCACTTAAGCCAGACCTTTTCGTTGTCGTGGCATTCCGAATCCTCCCGGAGATTCTTTTTAGTCTGCCATTCAAAGGAACGATTAATCTGCATGGGTCGCTGCTCCCGAAGTACCGTGGCGCTGCACCCATTCAATGGTCACTACTCAACGGCGATTCAGAAACTGGTGTGACGACATTTTTTATTCAGAAGCAGGTTGACACGGGAAACATTTTGATGAAGTCTTCTTTGAAAGTCGATCCTGATGAAACTTTTGGTGAATTACATGACAGAATGGCGGTTTTGGGAGCCGATACACTTTTAAAGACAATTGATGGAATTGGCTTAAATCGCTTGGTTCCAAAACAACAGGATGATTCCGGAGCTACACCCGCCCCCAAAATTTCACCTGAGATGTTGCCGATTGATTTTAATAATGACGCACGAACGGTTCATAATCAGATTCGGGCGTTTTCCCCCAAGCCTGGCGCTTACTCGTTTTTGAACGGACACCGTGTGAAGTTATTAAAATCCCATCTTTCGGATCAAATTGGCTCCGGAGGTGAAATCATTTCCAGAACGAATTCTTCCATTACCATTGCCTGCGGCGTTGGCTCGGTGGAAATCACCGAAATTCAACCTGAAGGTAAACGCAGTATGACGATTCAATCGTTTCTCGCTGGAAATCCACTCCCGCTCGGAGTCAGGTTTGGCTGATTCAACACGCTATCTGTCTCATCGTATTCTGACGAAAGCCGAAAAATCGGATCGCTACATTGACCGCGTCCTTCAATATGAATTGAGCCACTCCAAAATAGAACCTGCAGCCAAACACTGGATTACCGAGTTGGTAATGGGCGTGACGCGCTGGCAACTTCAGGTAGATTTTCTCATCGGTCGAGCCTTTCATGGAAATTTCCGGAAGGCGCAACCGGAGCTAAAAACCCTTCTCCGCATGAGCGTTTACCAATTACGATTTATGAAAACCCCCAGTTACGCTGCCGTGAACGAGGCGGTTGAGCTCTCGAAACAGGTAAATTTGGGCAAAGCAAGCGGCCTGGTGAATGCTGTACTAAGGAAGACTGTTGATGTTGATCTGGCCAAAGCCTTGGATGAAGCGAAGTTCAAAGGTACCAAGCGATTGTCGGTAGAATTTTCCCACCCTGAATGGTTGCTTAATCGCTGGTTGCGAGAGCATGATGAAGCCACGGTGCGAGAACGCTGTCATTATAACAACACCATTCCATCCAATTGGCTGCGGTACAATCCGCTGAGGGTTGAGCGTCAATCCTGGGAATCATTCCTGACTGAAAATGAAAGTGAATGGACGACAGACCCCCGATTTCCCGATTTTTATAAAGTCAAAAATTTTGGTGCCCTATTTCAATCAACGGGTTTTTCAGGCGGCTGGTTTACGGTTCAGGATGCGGCTGCAGGTTTAGCACCACGCCTGCTGGCACCCAAACCGGGTGATCTTGTACTGGATTTATGTGCTGCGCCAGGAGGTAAATCGACCTATCTCGCTGAATTAGCCAATGGGCAGGCAACAGTCAGAGCCTACGATTCTGCGGCAGTTCGATTGGAGCAAATGCGCTTAAATTTTCAGCGGCTGGACATCCCAAATTTATCCGTTTTCCAGGCGGATGTGACGACAGCGGACCTGCCGGAGGCTGATAAAATTTTATTGGATGTCCCCTGTTCAGGGTCCGGTGTATTGAATCGTCGCGTGGATCTCCGCTGGCGACGAACACCCAATGATATTCAAGATTTGGTTGACATTCAGGCCAAGATGTTAGAAAATGGCTGGCGTGCACTAAAGCCCGGCGGCGTACTGGTTTACAGCACCTGTTCGCTTGAACCTGAGGAAAACTGGCATCAAATTGAAGCGTTCATGATAAAGCAAAGCTCAGCCGTAATTGAGAGACCAAACGACCAGAAATTAGCAGAATTTGTAGATGAGCGAGGAGCTTTGATGACAATTCCTGAACGCGATCATGTTGATGGTATGTTTGTCGTAAAACTGAGAAAGCCGTTATAATGCGTCGAATATTTAATTTGTTTTTATCATTTGCCATCTTGGGTTTGGTTGGTTTTCTGTTGGTCAATTATGTCCTGATGCCCATGTATGTACGCTGGAATGGCGAGGTTCGTGTCCCGAGTCTCACTTTCACGACGCTTCCGGAAGCCAAGAAAATGCTGGAAGAACGCGGCTTGCAATACACGATTAAGGACACACTTTTTCGTTCCGGAACACCCCAACTATCGATTATCGATCAATTTCCTGACGCTGGCGACATGGTGCGTGAAGGTCGGCGCATCCAATTGACAATTTCAATGCTTCCGGGGAAAAAGGAGATGCCTGACCTGATCTCGAAAACGCTGCGGCATGCCAAAATTATTCTGGAAGAATTGGGATTACCGCTGGACAGTGTGCAATACGATTCATCTGACTATTATCACGAAGGTGTTGTTATTGCTCAATCTATCCCTGCTGCAGATAGCGTGAATGTCAGGAATATCATCATTTTGACAGTGAGCAAGGGCAAGCGCAACGCTCAGAAATCTGTCCCTAATGTCGTAAACCTGGGGGAACAAAAAGCCCGGGAAATTCTCGAAGAACATGGATTTACCGTGGGACTGATCACCACGATGCCCGATTCGATTCTTTTACCGAGGACAGTCATTTCTCAGTCCTGGAATCCTGGTGCCCGTTTCCCCGTCGAACGAAAAGTTCAGGTTGATCTAATCATATCTGTGGATTACTAATCGATGACCACCCATCGTCACATTTGTCCATCGCTCCTTTCCGCGGATTTTAGTCGCCTGGCTGAAGAAATTGCAATGATGGAAGCTGCGGGTGCCGAAATATTGCATTTGGACATTATGGACGGCCATTTTGTCCCTAATCTGACCTTTGGTCCTTTTATTGTCAAAGCCATCCGAAAACTCACCAAGTGCAGGCTTGAAGCGCATCTGATGATGACCAATCCGGGAGAATATTTATATCAATTTCGTGAAGCAGGTGCAGACACAATCCTGATCCACGTGGAAACTTGCCCGGATATTCAGAACGACCTCGTAAAAATCAGAGAATTGGGGGCGAAAGCAGGGGTGGTGATCAATCCGGAAACCAACGCCGAGATGCTGGGTGATTTGCTCCCGTATCTGGATCAGGTTCTTTTCATGTCTGTTCATCCGGGGTTTGGTGGCCAAAAATTCATCCCGGAGGTGCTCAGTAAAATCAAACTTTGGGAGCCTGAATTACACCGACATGGAGTCATCATTGAAATTGACGGTGGCGTCAACTCAGTAACTATTCCACAAATCGTTCCCACGGGTGTGGATCACTTCGTTGCTGGTTCAGCGGTATTTAAAGCGGAAAATCCGACTGCGGCATTCAAAAATTTACAGAGTTTTGTACGTTGAAACTTACCCCTGTTGAAATCAATCGGAAGCTCATCCACACCTGTTCGGCAGCAATACCCTTGCTGTACTGGTTTTGGTTACCTGCGGATGTGATGATTTTAGGTCTGGTGGTGATCAATCTCGCATTTTTTGTGATTGAATATCAACGTTTGCTGGGCACTCGCGTTGGAAAATTGCTCGAATGGCTTTTCAAACCGGCGATTCGCACGCAGGAAGCCACCAAAGTCACAGGTGCGGCATTCGTATTCTTAGGGAATTTGGCTACTATTGCTCTTTTCCCCAAGCAGATCGCTGTACCGGCTTTATTGGTATTATCAATCAGCGACTCTTTCGCTGCTTTAATCGGCATTCCATTAGGCAAACATCCTATCGGCGAAAAAAGTATTGAGGGAAGTCTGGCATTTTTTATCTCAGCACTCGCTGTGTTGGCATTCTTTCCTGAAATTGGCTGGTCAGCGAAAATTTTGGGGGCGCTGACAGGGACATTAGTTGAAGCCTTCCTGAAACAAATTGATGATAATATCGCCATTCCGCTTTCGGTCGCTGTGGTGATCTGGGCATTCATCTGACCTCGTATTCATTAAAATTATGACATTCCTAAACAGCTACATGCTCTGGTTTTTACCAGCCATCCTTCTGCCGGTTATCATCCATTTATTGTCCAAACGGAAAGCCAGGCGAGTTGATTTTTCCTCGTTGCGCTTTCTGAGGGCTTTGGAACAGGATGCTTTAAAGACATTCAATATTAAGCAGTTGATATTGTTAATATTACGAACATTAATTGTCCTGCTTTTGGTTCTGGCTTTCGCACGGCCGACGATCCAGAAAGGGGTGGGTTTTCGCTTGGCAACGCGCCCACAGACTTTGACTTTGGTGGTAATTGACAATACCGCGTCCACCCGAACTGCAATGGCTGCCGCACAGTATCAAACCTGGATCAAGGATTTTCAGAAAATGTCATCGCAGCAGTCGGATCTGTTTTTTCTTGGATTAGGGGATTCCGTTTTGACGCAAAAGCCAGAGGAGATCGGACCGACATGGTTTGCTCCGGCTATTAAAAATGTCGCCAGGTTTGCGCGGGAGCACCTGCCACTTGATGATTATGCGCGGCGTGAATGCATTCTGATTACGGACGGACAAATTTCAACGACGCTCACAGATTCATTGTCACCGGAATGGTGGACTGCGGTATTGAAATTTGAGAATGTTCCCGATCAGGGTCTTACGGCAATTCATTTCCCTCAATACGGTTTTCAACCCGGTGACGAATATCCCCTTCGGGTGCAGGCTATGACAAATGAATCAGGTTTGAGTGACGAAGCGGTAGAATTGTGGATTAATGATCGCCGGGTGAATCAAATTCTCCTGACCTCACCCAACAAATCACAGGAAAATTTTGTATTGAAGGGCTTGGTTGAAGGACGCCTGTCCCAGGAAGGTACTTTGAAACTTTCACCAGATGCCAATAGCTACAACGATTCTCGATATTATGTCATCCAGCCTGGCGGTAAAGTGCACGTTGGCGTTCTGGCGCAATCTCAGCAACCGAATATCTGGGAAATTTTGAAAACATTACTGTCGGAACAAGCTTACAATATTGAGTTTGAGATTGCTGATGTGAATAATCCGGATGCGCTGGCGTTGTCAAAACTTAAAACGCTGATTTGGGATACTCAAGTTGGCCTGTCGTCCCACCAATTGGATAGATTGCGTCAATTTATGCTGGATGGAGGCCAAATAATTCTCGTTGGGGCGGTCAATCAAGCTGTTGCCTCCGCATTTGAAATTCCCCGAACATCTCGTGGTGAAACTGAAACCGATGGTTTTCCATTGAACGTAACGCGCTTGGCAACCACGGTCTTTCCTGATTTACCACTGAGGGCAACCCTGGATAATGGTCGACTGACGGTAAAAAAGCGATTTCTTGCAGACGAACCATTGATGAAAAAAAGTCAGACATGGCTTGCCTTTGCCGACGAATTGCCACTCCTGGATATGATGAATTTTGGAAAGGGACGATTGGTTAGGATGAATACGACGTTTGATCCTGACGATTCAAACTGGCCGGTGTTGGGAATTTTCCCGGCACTTTTGGTAAAAATCATCCATCTGGCAGTGCCGGAAATGGACATGGCTTTGTTTAACAGAAACGTCGGCGACCACCTTTTTTTCCCACGACTGGTGCGATTGGGGACTGATCCCTACCAGGTTCAGCTACCTGGTAGTCAATCTCAATATATACAACCTGATAGCGCCGGTCGAATCATCTTTACTGAAGCGACTCAACCGGGATTTTATCGACTTTTTCGGGGAGCGCAGCGATTGTCATCAATTGCCGTAAATGTTGATCCACGGGAGGCGCAACCACAATCTCTGACAATTGATACAACCCAATTGACGCAGTTTCATATGGTCCTTTCAGGTGAGGCTGAT
>Ga0210009_1001121_pt1 | contig 24725 bp, 20 predicted proteins | sample CryGeyCG2114_065_FD_185457 | JGI IMG/M metagenome (GOLD analysis project Ga0210009, IMG submission 185457) | Groundwater microbial communities from aquifer - Crystal Geyser CG12_big_fil_rev_8/21/14_0.65 (SPAdes) (version 2) | ecosystem: Environmental > Aquatic > Deep subsurface > Groundwater ... | reverse complement strand
GAATCCGGTGCAAAGCAAAGAATTTTTCAAAACCATCAGTCAAGTGCTGCACCGGCCCAAATGGTTCAATATTCCTGCCTGGTTAATCAAGCTGGCGATGGGTGAGATGGGAGAGAGGCTGTTGTTGGAAAGTATCCGTGTCGCACCTGACCAAGCCACAGCCGCAGGATTTACTTTCCATTTTCCGGAGATTCGCCCTGCGCTGTCGGCGGCATTGGCGGTCAAATAACAATCGCAATCCCATGCATTTCTCTGGCCGTTGGATTTGAATTCCCGGAGAAATGACACAATTTGCTTAATTTCTTCAGTTTACAAATTCGCGTGATCCGCGGGTAACTGTGGCAAAAAAAATATTATGATTCTGTGCCAGCCCGTGACTGTACCATCGGCGGCTGTGCGCCACGCATCTGCGTCTTAAACCGATTCCGAATTTCAAGAAAAACTGGATAGTAGGTGGGCAGTTTAAAATCCGGGAAACTCCATTCGAAAGGCTGGAAATTCCCTTTGCGGTAGTAGAGTGTCAGATCAGCATAAAATCCATCGGAGAGATAAATTTTCTGCCAGTTGTATTTGGCCGAAGCCAGAACAACCTTGTCATAATCCAGATAACCAATATCCAGATTCACTGTCCGTCTTCCACCCTCTGCGAACTGTTTTTCCAATAGATTGGTCGCAGCTTTGTAGACACCCAAATTTCCGGCGTTCTCAAGCTTCTCAAAGCTCATGAACCGCCGGTTCAGGTTGGGTCCCATCTCATTTTCATAATAGTTCGTCTGGTCAAAGGGGAAAGAATCACTGATCAGGTCAACCGGTCCAAAAGCTGCTTCACAACCCGTCACTGCCCGATCAAACGCGTTGTCGTCGGTGTAGAGAATGGCAATAAAATATTTCACTCTCGGAATTGCGTCAGCGGCATTCATCAGGTTGCTCCTGTCACTGTTTTCAATCTGGATTGATTTTCCCGCAGGGCGTGTCGTGCCTCTTCCACCAGCGTTAATGGTATTCCAAACTCGGTTTCGATGAAATGTTCAACTTCATTCATATCACGAGCTTTGTGGATTCGGTCTATCTCCGTCACACGCAAATAGTCGTTATGAATGTACAACATTCCATTTGGCGTTACTCGGGTGAGTAGCAATCCATCCATGGAGGGCAGCGTGAATGAACGGTGCCAGCGCTCCGCAAATGTCGCCCAATTCAACGGTCGCGGATCAAACCGATAGCGCCAGGTAGGTTGGCCCTTACGGTAGGTGAAGACATTAAAGGCGTCGCTCTCAGGTTCGCCACGTAATTCCACGCTTAAATATGGATAGTCCAGTCGTTGGGGTTGCGTGCGCGACAAGGGTAAGGGATGATGAATCAGATAGCCGGGATCAAGCAAATATCGCCCGTTGGCAAATGTAAGGATGATCCCGGAATGGACATTCTGACCCCAATTCATATCAGCCGTCATTGGTTTTGCATCATAACCAAAATACTGGAGAATCGTCGCGAGAAAAAATGTCAACGCATAACAGGTCCCGCCCAAATGCTGACGATTAAACCCCTCCCAGACCGCATCCGGCATTCTCAGTGGCGGTTGTTCAGGATGCTGATTCAGGTTGATAATCTTGGACAGGTTCTCGTAGGGAATTTGCGCGAAATGTTGTGAGAGTTCGGTAATATGGGCAAGGGAGGGCTGGGGTGACTGCCATTGACCTGACCTTAGAAAATGCTCAACCTCACGATGAAAATGGGTTGGTTCCAGGACGGGTGGGAGAATGGAATGATTACCCATGGAGATAAAATTCATTTTTACGACCCATGAACCAAGCGTTTTCCAAGGTCCCGAATCAATCTTTGCAAAATCCAAAACCTGATTAATTTATTGGAGATGAAGAAGGTCATCATTGTGGGTGGTGGATTTGCCGGATTAAACGCCGCCAAGGGTCTCGGTAATAAAAAAAACATCGAGGTGACCCTTATCGATTCCCGTAACCATCATCTTTTTCAACCACTTTTATATCAGGTAGCGATGGCAGGACTGAGTCCGGCAGATATTGCCATGCCTATCCGGGAAATCCTCAAAAAATTCAAAAATGTGCGGGTTCTCCAAGGCAATGTGGAATCGCTCAAACTTGCTGAGCGGACGATTGTCACCGATTTTGGTGAAAAATCATATGATTATCTGATTCTCGCCTGTGGCGCTAAACACACTTATTTCAGTCATTCCGAATGGGAGGTATTTGCTCCAGGCTTGAAAACGATTGAGCAGGCGACAGAAATTCGTCGCCGCGTGCTCACGGCTTTCGAGAAAGCCGAACGAGAAAACGATCCCCTCGATCAGAAGAAACATCTGACATTTGTGATCGTCGGTGGTGGTCCTACGGGTGTCGAATTGGCTGGCGCTATCGGGGAGATGAGTCGCTTTACCATTGCCAAGGAATTTCGAAATATTGATCCGAAGCTGACCAAGGTGATTCTTATCGAAGCAGGTCCCCGGATTTTGCCTTCATTCACTGAGGCATCGTCCAGTCAAGCTACCCGGGATCTGGAAAAGCTGGGTGTTCAGGTTTGGACCTCAAGTCCGGTGACGCAAGTTGATGACCGTGGCGTGGCGGTGGGTGAGGAACGAATCAATGCGGCAACGGTGCTTTGGGCTGCCGGGGTAAAAGCATCACATCTGAATAATTATTTAGGATTGAAGTTGGATCAATCGGGTCGTGTACCCGTGCGAGGTGACATGTGTTTACATCAATTTCCGGAGGTATTTGTCTGTGGCGATCAAGCGTCAGTAACCATGGAGGGAAGTGACGAACCACTTCCCGGGTTGGCTCCGGTGGCTCTTCAACAGGGGAGATATGTTGCCCGGCAAGTGATTCGAGAGGTTCAGGGCAAACCTCGGGAAAATTTCAAATACCACAACAAAGGTCAGATGGCAACCATCGGCCGTAGTCGCGCAGTTGCTGAGATGGGAAAATTCAGATTCAGCGGATTCTTGGCCTGGATGACCTGGTTGTTGGTTCATATTTATTATCTCACCGGTTTCAAGAATCGACTGTTTGTGGTCATTCAGTGGGCTTGGGCTTACATCTCATTTGATCGTGGCGCGCGACTGATTGTGGACAAGGAGTGGCGATTTTATGCCGACTAAAAAGAATCCGGATATTTCCGGTTCGTCAAATGGGCAATGAGAGCCATTTCCAATAATAAGAGTTTTGGCATCAGCACGTTAGGGGATGGATAATCTTTCCAGAGCCTATCATTTCAAGAGACTCAAGTAAACCCTAAGGAGGTTCGTATGATGGATTTTAGCATGATAAATTGGTGGGCAGTTCTGGCCTGCTTTGCTTTCAGTATGGTGAGTGGCGCAATCTGGTTTGGTCCTAAAACATTTTTCCCGGTGTGGTGGCAGGCAATCGGTAAGGAAGGCAGCGAACCTGCCGGTATGACGAGTACCTGGATTCTGCTCATTCTGGCCAGTCTCATTCAGGCAGTGTTCACGGTGGTTGTACTTACCTCGTTAGGTGCAAATACTGCAGGCACAGGTATGCTGGCGGGATTTTTCCTCTGGTTGGGTTTTGTGGCTACCACTGGTTTGACCAATAAGCTCTTTGCTAACCAAATCAAAGCCTGGCTCATCGAAACCGGGAACCACCTGATTAATTTTCTCATATTCGGAGCAATTATCGGTGGGTGGAGTTGATCATTCCACTCCAGATTCCTCTCGAAAATATTTGCTGACCCGTCAATCCTGCATTTCCCTGATGGTATGCCTGCAGTTGGGTTCTTTGCCATTATTAAGGCAAATTCAAGCAGTAAATTGCGCTTATTTACTTGTGCCTTAGCCTATCCGTTTCTAGTTTCTGCCCGATGATTTTTGGGGGGAACTGCCAGATGGAATACGGGCGAATAAATAATTACACATCATCCTGATCAGGGATCCGTGATGGGTTGGATTTATGTTTCACAGGAATTCGACGTATTGGGATTGATGATAGCTCCCTAATAAACAAACCTTTCACGCGTACAACTCCCCTGAGAAGGGGCACGGCAAAGTAGGTCTTTGCCATTACCATTCACAAGCTGCGGATATTTCTCTATGACAACACGGCAATCTGAACCTACACCATTTCACTCCCGAAAGCCCGGGGATTATGAGCGCCTTGAGAGCGAACTCAAAAAGCGGAAAGAGCTCAATAAATCGCTGCTGGCACTTTTCTCGGAGCTGCAATCCAGTACCAATTCCGATCAGGTAATTCAGGCTATTTATCGTACGGTATCCAGAGATCTGAATTATCCATCCTGTTGGATTTATTATAAAAAACCGGGCGACACAACTCAGGTCCATCTCTGGGCCATCCGTGGAACTGCTGAGCAGCTCGTTGGCTCACTTTTCCTGACGATTCCTCTGAAGGGTGATGCTTATCTGGACGAAGTATTTAAAATGAATGGTCCTGTTTATGTTGAAGATGCCCAGAACGATCCCCGTGTTAATGCTGAAATAGTTGCCCGACTCAAAAACCGGACGATAATCAATGTAGCATTCAGCCTGACTGATGTACCAGAAGGTGTTCTGGCTATGGGAACCTATGGCGATGAGGGTACACGGTCAATGAGTGAGTTGGAGTCGGAGTACATTGAGACCATGGCCGGGTTGGTGGCGGTGACGATTGACCGTCTCATGGTTCAGGAACACCGAAACAAGGCTGAGGAAATTGTTCGTGAAAATGAGGAACGGTATCGGATACTCTCCTCACTCACCTCGGATATGGTCTATAAACTGCGGGTTGAACCCGATGAATCCCTGGTTGTGGAATGGATCTCTGGCGCTCTGGAAAAGATCACCGGCTACACGGTGGATGAGGTCCGGTTCGTTGAATTGAGCAGGATTGTTCATGCGGATGACCTGCCCCTGGTTCAAAAAGGAATTGCCACCCTCCTGAATGGATCAGCAAGCTCGATCGAATACCGGATTAAAAATAAATCAGGTGAAATCCGGTGGCTGTCCGATCATAATCAACCGATTTATGACCCGGATGAAAAACGGGTAACCCACATTTTGGGCGGTATGCTTGATATAACCGAGCGAAAATTGAATGAGAGCAGACTCCGAGCTCAAAAGGAATTTTTGCACGTTGTCATCGAATCCCTGACGCATCCATTTTATGTGATCAATACCAGCGATTTTACCGTGACTATGGCGAACGCTGCCGCCCGGACCAAAGACAAAAAGTTGATTCGCACTTGCTACGAGTTGACTCATAACAGTGATAGACCCTGTTGCGAAAATGGTGAGAGCTGCCCGATGGAGCAGATAAAGAAAACCAAGACAGCCACGATTGTAGAGCATATTCATTATACCAGTAAGCAGGAACCCCGGATTGTAGAAGTCCACGGTTACCCCATCCTGGACCATAATGGTGAAGTGACGCAAATGATCGAGTATGTACTTGACATTACCGATCGAAAGCACTCAGAGAAATTGCTTAAACAACGGGAATTCGAGCTCAATGAATCCCAGCGCCTGTCCGAAATTGGGAGTTGGGATTGGAATGCAGAAACGGACACAATTTTTTGGTCGGATACCTATTACCGGGTTTTTGGATTTGATCCGACGAAACCGACGCCGAATTATCTGGAGCATCTTAAGGTCTACACTGCCGAGAGTGCTGCCATTCTTGACGCTGGCGTAAAAAAAGCGATGGAATTGGGCGAAGCCTACGAATTCGAACTCGAGCTTGCCAAACCAACCACAAAAACACGGTGGATCTCGGCCCATGGCGAACCTGTATGGAATGAAAAAGGCGAGATTTGCGGCTTACGTGGTACTGCCCAGAATATTACCCCCCGGAAAATGGCTGAACGCGAACTCAGTTTGCTAACATTCGCCATCAATCATGTCGTTGAAGAGGTCTATTTAATGGACGATTCAGGACATTTTCAATACGCCAACGAGGGCGCTGCTACCGCATTGGGTTATAATCGGGAGGAACTCCTGAAGATGAATGTCCTGGATGTTGACCCCACCTTTTCCCCTGAAAAATGGCAGGAACACTGGCAGTATCTCAAAGAACAGGGTGCGTTAACCTTTGAGACTTTACATCAATCTGCCACAGGTCACACCTACCCGGTTGAGGTAAATGCCAACGCAATTGAGTATGACAATAGAACCTATAATCTGGTCTTAAGTCGCGATATTAGTGAGCGTAAAAAATCCGATGAAGCGCTACTCAAATTGTCTCACGCTGTCGAACAGAGTCCGGTAACCGTGTTTATCACCGACATTAAAGGGAGAATTGAGTATGTGAATCCGGAGTTTACCCGGGTCACAGGCTATACAGCGAAAGAAGCGTTGGGACAAAAGCCCAATATTTTAAAATCAGGAGAAATGCCCGCCAGCACGTATGCTGAGTTGTGGGAAACGATCAGCGTTGGACAAACCTGGCGTGGCGAATTTCGAAACCGAAAAAAGAATGGTGATTTGTATTGGGAAAAAACCACGATTTCACCCATTATCGATGAGAACGGTAAGACCACTCACTTTGTTGCCATCAAAGAAGACATTACCGAGCGCCGTAGTCTGGAGGAGCAATTCCGTCAGTCACAGAAAATGGAGGCTATCGGACAATTGGCCGGTGGTGTCGCTCATGATTTTAATAATATGTTGAGTGTCATTATGGGGCATACGGAATTGGCATTAATGGATCTGGATGTTAACCCCACAATTAACAGCCATTTGCAGGAAATATTAGGTGCGTCGGAGCGATCAGCCAAACTCACCCGTCAATTACTGGCTTTTGCCAGAAAACAAACCGCGGTACCGCAATTCCTGGATCTTAATGAAACATTAACCGGGATGGTTGGGATGCTAAAACACCTCATCGGAGAGAGCATTGAACTCAACTGGGTGCCGGGAAAAGGCGCTTACCTCGTCAACATGGACCCATCACAGATTGACCAAATCCTTGCCAATCTGAGTGTAAATGCCCGAGATGCCATTTCCGGAATAGGGAAACTGACGATTGGGACATCCGCTGCGACCTTTGATAATGCTTACGCCGAGACGCATCCGGGTTATTTGGCTGGAAATTTTGTTTGTTTGTCGGTGAGTGACAACGGCTGCGGGATGAGTCACCTGGTGCTGAACAAGTTGTTTGAACCCTTTTTTACGACCAAGGAAAAAGGTAAAGGAACCGGCTTGGGACTTGCCACTGTGTATGGTATCGTAAAGCAAAATAACGGGTTTATTCAGGTAGTCAGCGAACCGGGTGTGGGCTCGACATTCAAGATTTATTTACCACAGCATAAAGGTAAGCTGGATCCGCTGGGTACACCAAATGCCCTGTTTGGACAGAAGGCTCATGGTCATGAAACAATATTGGTCGTAGAGGATGAAGTGTCCGTGCTGAATATCACTCAGATGACGCTCACCAAATATGGATACAATATCGTAGTCGCATCCTCGCCTGGCGAAGCCATTCGCCGCGCATTGGATTTTCCAGGCACTTTGGATTTGCTGATTACAGATTTAATCATGCCGGAAATGAATGGTAAGGAACTTTATGAACAACTGACCACACATTTTCCAGGCCTCAAATGCCTTTACATGTCGGGATATTCCGGAGAAGTTTTTTCAAATCAAGGCATTTTAGAGAAGGGTATCAATTTTATACAGAAACCCTTTGCCCGGGACGCGCTGGTGGAGAAAGTGCGACACATATTAGATATGGATTAAGCTGTGTTTAACATAAAGGCTCGATGCTTGCCTATCGCCTGATTCGTTTCCTGCTGACTCAAATCTTGCCTTTATCGTTCAGTCAAACAATTTGGCGAGCCGCCAATTTGTTGGGTTTCATGATCGACGCCGCTCAAACTGAGCAGCTTTAGCCGTAGGGGGAATCATGCAGACCACAAATCCTTCTTTGGTTACCAACCATTCAAATCACCCGAATTTTTCAAGAATTTTTCAATACACACTGGTGGCGTTTATTCTCTCTGGCCTGGTCCTCTATTCAATCTGGACACTCACGGGTGTAGGACGGGGTTCCGGGACACGGAGCATTATCATTTATGGATTCAGTATTTTGGATGATGTCATGCGCGGTGAGATTTTCCCGGCATTTAAAACCCAGTGGCAGAACCGACACGACGAATCGATCGAATTCATCAGCTCATTTGCCGGATCAGGCACGATTACCGATCAGATTATTGAGGGTGTACCCGCCGAAATCGCCATCCTTTCAACTCAATCTGACGCCCTACGATTGGTGGAAAATGGTCTATTACCGGGTCCGACCTGGTTGACCCTGCCGAATCAGGGGATTCTCAACCGGACACCTTTTATCATGATCGTTCACAAGGGGAATCCTTTCGACATAAAGGATTTCGATGATCTGACCAATCGTGCTCTGGGGATCGTTCAGCCCGATCCGTTGGGATCCGGCGCAGGTCAATGGGCTATACTGGCTGAGTTCGGATCAGCATTCCTGAAGACTGGCAGTATGGATCAGGCATCATCACAGTTGGCGAGGATTTGGTATAATGTCATACTGGAACCGGTTTCAGCCAGGAAAGCATGGGAACTATACGGAAATGGTATTGGCGAAGTCTTGGTAACGTATGAACAACAGTTTCTCAAAACCCAATTATCGAGTGACCCACAGTATGAAATTATCTACCCGGAGCGGTCGATTTTCAGTGAGCATCTAGTCGTCCGAATTGACAGGAACATCACTTCCGGTGAGGAAGATTTGGTAGACGGATTTCTGAAATTCCTGTGGAGTGCGGAGGGTCAGGAAATATTTGTCAGAAATGGCTTCCGTAGCGTAAATGAATCAATGAATCAAATCAATTCCGCATTTGGTGTCATTCCTAAACCATTCACGATCAATGACCTTGGCGGTTGGAAATCCGCACACGACCTGATTTTTAAGGGTGAATGGCGTCGTAAAATTAATTCTGACATAGATGACGGTGGCAATTGAAAATGTGTGAAATGGGGAAATTGACGCATTATCCTCCAAGCGCTCACAACCGGAGGATTATAGGAACATAATCTGAAACCATAGCTGGGACAGCGGAATTTCCTGCGACACCGGCCAGAAACCTAAAGATTGTCTGTCGCCTAATCAATCCGGGAGGATTGAGCGGGGGAACCAATTCAGGGGTTAATCCCGCGTCAGCGGGAAGAGTACCTTCTCACTCTAACCCGTCAGCTAACCTCGTAGGCATTTGAAGGGACAGGAGTTGCCACTGAACAGGGCGCAGACAGACTTGCAGCCCTGTTTTTTTATTTATGTGATAAAGCGGGCAGAACAGAAAGGTGGTTGGTATGAAAAAAATGGTGAACCTTAAACGATTCCTAGTTCTGGGACTTTCCATCAGTGTGGCTTTCGCGGCATCGGGTGAAGATTGGGAGTATTGGAGCCATTTTGAATCCGGTCGTAAAATCACTGACCAAATTAGTTACCGCATTGCGCCCGAATTTCGATTTAAAAATAATGCCAGGGACCATTACTACCGTCATTTTGAAATCATGCTGGATATGAAAGTCACCAATTGGCTGACCCTGAGTCCCTCCTATCGGCATGTACAAACGCTCGCCGGTATTCAATGGATCACCGAAAAACGACCCCAGTTTGACGCGACATTCAAGGGAAAAGTCATCGGGGTGGACGGCAGCGATCGCAGCCGACTCGAATACCGGCTGCGTGATGACAATGCCACATACCGGTATCGCAACAAACTGACCTTCAAAAAAACGACAGGGCTCACGGCACTCAGAATTCAGCCATTTCTGGCGAACGAGCTTTTCTATGTTTTCGATGTTGATAAGTTGAATAAAAACAGATTCTATACCGGGATGGATTTTGCGTTAACGACCACAGTAAAAGGCTCGATTCAATATCTGCGGGAAAGCACGCTGAAAAATGATGAATGGAATCACTTCAATGTCTTTGGAACAGTGCTGAAATTCAATTTTTAACCGGAGATGGAGGTAACATCATGAAAATTTTAATGATAGTGACGATGATCCTGATAATGGCATTTACTTTGTTCACCGCCTGCAGTTCAGAAAAACCCGGGCAGGGTGAAAAGGTCACGGTAACCTTGGGTGCCTACACGGTTCCCAAAGAGGCGTATGAAAAGGAAATCATTCCTGCGTTCCGGAAATTATGGAAAGCGCAGACCGGTCAAACGGTTGATTTTAACGAATCCTACACCGCGTCCGGGGCTCAGTCGCGAGCCATTGCCGGGGGATTTGATGCTGACGTAGCAGCGCTTTCTTTAGAACAGGATATTCAGCGACTGAAAGACGCCGGCCTGATAACACACGATTGGCGTGGTACCCAATACGGCGGGATGGTCACTCGTTCGGTGGTTGTAATGGCTTTTAGAGAGGGCAATCCCAAACAGATCGCCACCTGGGAAGATCTCACCAAACCGGGGGTTAATGTCATTTATCCCAGCCCAAAAACATCTGGTGGTGCAATGTGGGTTGTGAACGCCATTTATGGCGCTGGTTTGAAAATGACCGAGTTGAAAAACGGTCAACCCGATCCTGAATTTGCACGGGAAATGCTGAAAAAAATTCAGTCTCATGTCCAAGTCATGGATAAGTCAGGTCGGGCATCGGTCACGACATTTGAAAATGGGATTGGAGATGTCCTAGTGACCTATGAGAATGAAGTATTGCTGCGTAAAATGCAAGGAAAACCCATGCCCTTCGTCATTCCAGACGCCACGATCCTGATCGAAAATCCCATTGCGGTGGTGGATAAAAATGTTGAGAAACATGGGAATCGCACGGTTGTGGAAGCGTTTGTGGCGTTTACCAAGACCACAGAAGCTCAGCGATCGTTTGCCAAATACGGGTTTCGGCCGGTAGATGCGCTTGTGGCGGAGGAGTTCCGTGATAACTACCCGGTTCCCCGCGCTTTATTCGATATTGCGTACCTGGGGGGGTGGACGGTTGTAGAGTCCACATTATATGGAAACGACGGTATTTGGTCGCAAATCGTGAATGAATTGGTGCAAGATTAAGATGACGAAACACCGATCCGGTGACCTGGTCCAGCGCAGTCTCATGTTTCTCTATCTGGGGCTTCTGATTTTATTGCCCATCGCGGCAATAACCGTGGCATCGTTAGAAAATGGCGTCACGGCGCTCTGGGAAAATATCACCACCCGGCAGGCATTATTTGCGCTGCGATTGACCCTCACAACGGCCACTATCATGATGGTGATCAATGTGGTGATGGGGACGCTGACGGCTTATGTCCTGGTGAGGTACGACTTTTTCGGGAAATCGGTGGTGAATGCGCTGATCGATTTACCCTTCGCAATTCCCACCGTGGTGACGGGCATCATGCTGGTGATTTTATATGGTCCAAACAGTGTTCTGGGCTCATTTCTTAGCAGAAATGGTATTCAGGTCATTTTCGATAAACCGGGAATTATTTTCGCATTACTGTTCGTTACCTACCCCTTCGTGGTCAGAGCCGTGCAGCCGGTGCTGCAGAATCTGAGTCCTGATACCGCAGATGCCGCCCGCACACTGGGAGCATCCTCTTTACGGATTTTCTTCAAGGTAACACTTCCTGCCCTCATCCCGGCCATTCTCACCGGAGCCGCGCTTTCTTTTAGTCGCGCCATCGGAGAATTTGGTTCCATCGTCGTCGTTTCCGGAAACATCCCCCTGAAGTCACAGGTGGCGGCTGTCTACATTTATGGCGAATTGGAGAGCAATAATTCTCAGGGAGCAATGGGACTTTCAGTGGTGCTGCTCCTCATCTCATTTTTGATTTTAATTGTCCTGAATTTTCTGCAACACCGTCGTGAACGGGATTAAAGGGCACGGATGGGAAATTCATTTCAAAATTCAAATCCATGGAAAAAGTACCTGCTTATCGGGCTGTCAATGACTTGGTTTGTGTTACTCATTCTTGTGCCCGTGAGTGGTTTGGTCGGGAAATTAGCCGGTTTACCCATCACTGAAATCTTACTCTCACTCCGGTCTAAGGCAGCGGCTAACGCCTTTCTCCTCACGGGGAAAGTCACCCTGATTACAGTGGTTGTGAATACCGTGATGGGAATCATTATCGCTAAAGTGCTTGTGAAACAACACTTTCGGGGAAAATTGCTCATCGAGGGATTGATTGACTTACCTTTTGCCATCTCTCCGGTTGTTGCCGGATTCATGATCGTCATCCTGTTCGGTCCCTATGGTTGGATGGGGACATGGCTGGAGACATTTGGCATCAAAGTGGTCTATTCACTGCCTGGAATTGTCATCGCAACCATTTTTGTGACGCTGCCCTTTGTCGCCAAAGAGGTCATCCCGGTCTACAAACAATTTGGTGTCCAAAGTGAGGAAGCCGCGGAAGTACTTGGCGCTTCGAAATGGCAGACGTTTTGGTGGATCACGCTGCCGTCAATCAAATGGGGTGTCATCTACGGCGTCACGCTGGTGCTGGCGCGCTCACTTGGTGAATTTGGCGCCGTTCTGGTGGTGAGTGGAAATGTCATCAATCAAACCCAGACCGCCACGTTGTTCATTCATCAGGAATTCACGGACTTCAATTACACGGGTGCTTACGCGGCCTCGTTATTGGTGGCTGCCATTGCTTTCACCGTCCTAATCGTCATTCAAGCCATCACCGATCGTCACAAGGAAAACTAAGTATGTCCATTATTTTAAAGAAGTTGAACAAACGGTTTGGTGATAACCTTGTGGTAAATAATGTGTCACTGGAGATTCTGGACGGAGAACTGTTCGTCATGCTGGGGGCCAGCGGCAGTGGCAAGAGTACGATTCTTAGGATGATTGCCGGTTTGTTGGAGCCAGATTCTGGTTCGATCATGATCTCCGGACAGGATGTTACCCATCTGGAGGCTCAAAAACGTAACGTGGGATTTGTATTTCAGAATTATTCACTGTTTGGCCATCTGACGGTATTTGAAAATGTAGAATTTGGGCTCCAGGTCAGGAAGATCCCGATCCGGGAGCGCCGAATTCGCGGTAAAGAATTGTTGGAAGTCATTGGATTAACAGGACTTGGTGATCGCTACCCGCATCAACTTTCCGGAGGTCAGCAACAACGCGTCGCCGTAGCCAGAGCCTTGGCATACAATCCCAAAGTACTGCTGATGGACGAACCCTTCGGAGCGTTGGATGTAAAAATTCGCGCCACCTTACGCCAAAATCTCAGGGAGATTCAGCGCCGACTGAATGTCACGACGATCCTTGTAACGCATGATCAGGAAGAGGCTTTCGAATTGGCGGATCGAATTGGTGTTATTGAAAGAGGCATGTTGGTGGAAACCGGTCCACCGGATCATCTCTATCATCATCCGGAAACCGAGACTGTCGCCATGTTTATCGGTGGTGGGAATGTTTTAGTGGGACGCGAAGATAACGGCCAGATACGCCTGGGTGAAATTTTATTGCCCTGGCCGGAAAAGGCATTCCGCCACGCGGAGGGATCGCCGGTCAGGGTGCTATTCAGACCTGAAACAGTCATGGCGAGTCGAGAGCCATTCCATGATCCGCAATTTCATATTTTGGGTCAGGGACGGGTTGTGAAACGAATTTTTAACGGTCCGGTGCAACGACTGATTCTCAACATGGATCAGTTGCGGGGTGTGCGACCATTAGTGCCAGCCTTACACCACGGGCAAACACGAACTCAGATTGAAATCATCCAAACCACCCAGGGATTGGACCATCCGATCCAAATAGATGATGTGTTATGGGTTGGTATCCGTGATTACCACGTTCTAAAACCGTCCGGCATTAAAATTCTGGTCTACTCCGACGACCCGATTCAGAACCCATCCGCACAGACATTTGCCCTGCACCTTGGAAGAAGCGTGAAAGGATTGGTATCGCTAATTTCAACGGTCGATTCTGAGGAGGGCATCGCACAGAAACAGGGGCAGCTTGACAGGATACGCCTGCAATGGCAGGATCAAATTCCACAGATTTCAGTCCAGGTCATGAATGGCAGCATTCAGGAGGCGATTCAGACAAAAATCCAATCAGACCTGTTTGATTTTTTGGCTCTGGATCGTGATTGTATGGGCTTGAACAGTCGCACCGGGATGGAAAAATTGTTCCAAACTATGCTGGAAGAAATAGCCTTGCCGGTCATTGTTGTGAGTGCGCCGCAATCTGCCATTAACCATATTTTAATTTGTACGGCTGCGGGTGAACCGGGCAAATCAGATATTCAGGTTGGCGGCCGACTTTCTCTCAGAACGGGCGCAAAAGTGACGCTTTTGAGTGCTATGAAACCATCTCAGGAGGGGAGTGAACTCGAAAGAGTGACGCAATATCTGGAGGAAGCGGGACGCTCCATTGCAACCCTGGGAGTTGATTGCAGACCACTGGTTCGAACCGGGAATCCGCTCGATGAAATTATTCTCGAGGCTCGTAAGCCGCAGTATGATGTTATTGTCATTGGCGCTGTGTTACCACGGGCACCCCAAAAATTCCGATGGCCGGAAGTCGCAATCCGGATCATCCAGGAACTTGGTAAAACGGTTGTTATCGTTCCCATGCAGGAGCATAGATAAAGAACAAAAATGCGAAGGAATTAAACGTCAAATTATCACACGTTATGATGAGGATAAACAGACGATTAGCTGTGTTCATCAGGTTTGCAGCAAAGGAAAATTTTTACCTGATCGATACTCATTGTGAATAGATTGTTTTCACATATTCTTTTGTTGAATCTTTTTAAAAACGGGGATCGAAACAGTCTTTAATTCAAGAAAAATGGTGCGTAAACGCGATGTCAATTATTCGATGAGACAACATAAACAATACAATTAATTCATCGATATTATCAGATCACATTATTTTCGATTGACGGTTGTCCTGATAAAGCCTGGGTATTATTATCCGATGATGGTTGAGAAATGAATAAATTGCACACTATAATGATCCAATGGAGATGTAAAATTAAATAAATCAAATAAATGGCATGCGGTAAAGATGTGTTTGATTACCCGCTGATTCGTATTGATAAACTCGCTCATCTACCATATAAAAATCCATCCGAATGTGCGTGTAGACCCTGTACCAAGTTCCATTTTAGTTCGAAACGGTCATAAGGTATTTTGTTTGTATGGATGCCAGTATATGTGGAGATAATATATCACGAGATGTTATTGTTAAAATGATTGATATCAGGTTATATATTTTGAGGCGAGCCTCTTCAACTCATAAGATACCGGTAGTCGAAAATTCGATATTCAATGGTGGCTTTATAATTCTTGAAATGTTTGAAAAGGAAGTGAATGACTTGGATTGATTATACGATTTTTGGTGTTTACATGTTGGTGGTCCTGGGCATTGGATTTTTTTTCTTTCGCAAGAATACGAATAAAGAAGATTACTACGTGGGGAGTCGAGATATTTCCGCCGGTCATATTGGGCTTTCTATTGTGGCTACTGACGTCGGTGGCGGATTTTCCATTGGATTGGGCGGATTAGGGTATGCCATGGGGCTCTCCGGCAGTTGGCTCTTATTTACAGGGTTGATTGGAGCCTGGTTATCGGCGATTTTTATCATTCCCAAGATCAAACGGCTGGACGTGAAGCACGGCATGATGACCTATCCGGATTTTCTTCGGTTCCGGTACAACAACCGTGTGGCACTTGTCGCAGCTGTCATTTCCGGGATCGGTTATCTTGGATTTACGAGTGGACAGATCCTGGCTGGTGCGAAATTGATGGCGGGTACGGTGATTAAAACCGCGCCATTCGGCATGTCTGACATTCAATTTTCGCTCTATGTTATCGGGGTTATCATTATTGGGTATACGGTTTTGGGTGGCCTCAAAGCCGTCATCTATACGGACACCATTCAGTGGATCGTCCTGTTATCCGGTCTGGCCTTTTTTGGATTACCCTTCGCCTTGCACGAAGTCGGCGGGTTAAGCGGGTTCAAAGCAGCTTTGCCGGACCACTTCTTTAGCTTGACCAATATCAGCTTTATCCAATTGTTTAATTGGTTCATCACCATTGTGCCGATCTGGCTGGTAGCAATGACGCTTTACCAACGGATGTTTGCCAGCCGGAATGTCAAGGAGGCGAAGCGGGCCTGGTATATTGCCGGCGTTTTTGAATATCCAATCATGGCTTTCATTGGTGTGATTCTGGGAATGTTTGCCCGGGTCGTCGTCCCGGGTGTGGAGCCTGAAATGGGCGTTCCTATGTTGCTGAAAAATGTCCTGCCGGTTGGCCTCACAGGCATTATTGTAGCCAGCTATTTTTCCGCGATCATGTCTACTGCGGACAGTTGCGTGATTGCCTCCTCCGGGAATTTCGTGAACGACCTGATGGAACGCAGCTTCCTGAAACACGCAAGCGAGAAGCGTGTGATGCGCTGGTCCATGATCATGACACTTATTGTCGGGGCAATTTCGATCATCATCGCGGGTCAATTCAAAACCGTCCTGGACGCCATTCTGTACGCCTATGCGTTTATGGTATCCGGATTGTTCATCCCGACACTGGGAGCCTATTTTTGGGAAAAAGGAACCTCTCATGGTGCTTTCTGGGGTATGATTCTGGGTGGCGGAACCACCTTAATTTTGCTCGTCGCTGATGTGGAAATGCCATTGGGGCTGGATGCAACATTCTACGGCATCGTTATCAGCGCGGTGGTGTTCTACACGCTTTCTATCATGACTCCCAATGGTCCTGTTAATGAAGCCCCGGAGGTCCTGGATGCCCGATAGCATCGACACGTTGCGACATTCAAAAATTCAGCACGGTGCCGAGAATGATCGGATCTATCTGATGCATCTCGATCCCCGCGCTTTGCCAGAAATCCTGAGTGACCTTGACTTGCTGGCAGAAAAAAACCGTTATGGGAAGATTTTCGCGAAAGTCCCGGACCCATTCACGCGGGAGTTTCAAACCCAAGGTTATCGCATCGAGGCGCGGGTACCGGGTTTTTTCAAGGGGGAAACCCCAGCGGCATTTCTGGCGAAATATTTTAAAACCGAGCGCCAATTAGAACCAAAAGCTGACTTGGCGGAACAGGTTCTGGCTGCTGCCAGGTTGAAAGCAGATTCTGCCGATGTGAACAAGGTTCCGTTCAATTTCCGATTGGCTGAGGTGAACGATGCCATGGAGATTGCTGATGTGTACCGGGAAGTTTTTAAAACCTACCCATTTCCCATTCACAACCCCCGATACATCGCGAAAACCATGCAGGAAAATTTCCTCTACTTTACCCTCTGGGAAAATGAGTCCCTTGTGGCAGTGGCATCCTGCGAGATGGACTATTCCGAGAAAAATGTAGAAATGACCGACTTTGCTACGCGCCCCAAATACCGCGGACAGGGAACGGCCGTATACTTACTGGAGCGAATGGACCAGATGATGCCGCAGCATGGAATGAAAACCGCATTTACCATTGCCCGGTCCTATTCGTTCGGCATGAATATCACCTTCGCCAAACTGGGCTACGAATATGGTGGGACATTGACCCAAAACACCAATATCGCCGGTTCTCTGGAAAGCATGAATGTCTGGTACAAACCGTTACCGGATCTGGTTTCGTCTCTGGGCAGGGATGTGATAACCAAAACCCAACTTAATCTGAGCTACACATAAAGGAGATATATGATATGAGTGCGGAAATTCAGGCAGCCATGCCACACAGTATAGCGGAGGAGCTGGAAAAGCCATTAACCGTCGGAGATTTACCCGACAAGGTGGCCTCGGTTCCTGAGATGCAGGATCTGGCTGATATTCCAATCCCAGATTCCCTCAAGGACCCGGTGGAGGAGACCGAGCTTGTACACCGGGAATTTGAACATGATGCATTCTGGAAGAAAATCCCGGCTTTTCGTAATGTGAGTCGTGAAGAGTTCATGGATTACAAATTCCAAAACCGGAACAGCGTAACGAAAATCAAAGATTTGCAGGAAATGCTCCGGGATCTGGCAAGGCCAGAGTTCATCAGTGATATTGGTGAGGGCATGGCGTCAGCGCCGATGAATATGCGCCTGTCACCTTATGTCGTGTCCCTTATTGACTGGAAAAACCCTTATACAGACCCATTGCGTCGGCAATTTGTGCCCGTCGCATCATCCCGGCTGAAAGACCATCCCAAATTATCGTTGGACTCACTGCACGAGCAGGATGACTCTCCCACACCCGGACTGGTGCATCGTTACGTCGACAAAGCTCTGTTCCTGCCACTGGATGTCTGCCCGGTTTACTGTCGTTTTTGCACGCGCAGTTATGCCATTGGTACTGACACGGACTCTGTGGAAAAGGTCAATTACAAATCCAATCCCGAATATTGGAACAAGGCATTTGCTTACCTGGCTTCGCGTCCCGAAGTGGAAGATGTGGTTGTTTCTGGTGGCGATACCTATATGCTTTCAGCGCAGCGTCTTGAGGATATTGGCGATACACTCCTGTCTATTCCGCATATCCGTCGGATTCGCTTTGCCACCAAAGGTCCGGCGATTATGCCCATGAAAATCCTGACGGATCACGAGTGGACCGATGCGTTGATCACTACCGTTTCCAAAGGTCGGAAAATGGGGAAGGAGGTGGTGGTTCACACCCATTTCAACACGGTAAATGAGATTACGGATATTTCCCGCGAAGCGATGAATTATCTGTTCAAGCGTGGCGTTCGCGTCCGTAATCAGAGTGTTTTGATCCGTGGCGTTAATGATTCGGCAGAGGAGATGATAAATCTGGTGAAGCAGCTCTCTTACATGAATGTCCAACCCTATTATGTCTATCAACACGATATGGTGCAGGGTGTTGAAGAACTCCGAACACGCATTGCAGACACGGTGGAAATTGAACGCCATGTCCGGGGTGCAACTGCTGGTTTTAACACACCAACTTTTGTCACGGATGTCCCGGGCGGCGGCGGTAAGCGTGATGTCCACAGTTATGATTTTTACGACGAGGTGACTGGAATTAGCGTCTATCGCAGTCCCAGTGTGGACGAGGAGAAGGTCTACCTTTATTTCGATCCCATCGACTTGTTACCAGCGAATGGTCAAGCGCGCTGGGCTGACCCCAAAGAGCATGACATTATGGTTAATGAGGCAATTGTGGCGGCCGGCTTGACCGATTTGCAATTGGCGGTGGACTGAATAATTCCCTAAGCCACTTTTCCATGACAACCCTTGGAAAATAATCGGTATCTTTCTGTTGAACGTGGAATGATTAGACCCGGATCGTAAGACATCCATGACCGATACTTCGCGGTCGCAATGGTTTCAATTGTCCACTAATGACCTATAAAAACAATAAGATATGGTTCGGTAATTGCAGGTGATTAGTCCGGGGGACACCAGATGAATGTTTAGGGAAAATCACCATAACACATCCTTTCCAGATATAATTCCATCTGGCAGACGTGAATGGGGCAACGGGGAAACCTTCTCTGACTAGAATTTAAAAACAGGAACTCCTCACAGGAGAATCTGTCCATGATCGGTTCGACACTGGGCACACGCCGACAACTGCAAGGCATCCTGTTTCTCCTGGTTATCCACAGCACAGCGACAGGGTTTGGATTATTCCTGCTACCGGAAAAATGGTTTCAATTTTTGGGGTTGGAAGTTGGACTCCAGCGATTTTTTGTTAGCCAGGGCGGTGTGTTTCATCTACTCATGGCGGGTGCCTACCTGGCAGGTATGCTCCATCCGCGCCGGTTTGTCGTGCTTGTAAAATACGCCATCGTGGTGAAAGTTTGTGCGGCCGTTTTTCTCATCTTCTACTTCCTGTTCGTTCATGGCGTTGTTTTTATCCTGCTTAATGGTGTAATTGATGCATGTCTCGGCTGGCTGGTGTGGATCGGTTTACGTCAGTTTTTAAACGAAAACGATCATGACTAGTCACGCACTACCTGGAATTGTTGTGACGGGAGCCTCCGGATTCATCGGGCGTAATGTCGTGGCGTCGCTCTGTGAAAATTTCCATGTTTATGCCCTGGCGCGCAGACCACAGCAGGAGGTAGGGGTTAGTCGTCATCAGAATATCGAATGGATCCTGGTAGATATTGCCGATGCTGCCCGTTTGGGACACATGTTCCGGGAAATTCTGGCACAAGGAGGTGCGGACTATGTCATTCACCTGGCCGGATATTACGATTTCAGTTATGATGATCATCCTGAATACGAGCGAACCAATGTTCACGGGACTGAAAATGTTCTCAACGCCAGCCGGGTGCTCCATCCCCAGCGTTTTATTTTTGCATCGTCACTCGTCGTGTCAGCGTTTCCGCAAAACGGTCAGGTTCTGACCGAAAAAAGTTCACCCGATGCCGGTTTTCCCTACGCCCGAAGCAAACGGGAAGGCGAAGTGTTGTGCCGGAAATATTCGGAGTATTTTCCCATTTCAATTGTTCGGTTTGCAGCAGTTTTCAGTGATTGGTGTGAGTATGGACCCCTTTACATGTTCATCAAAAGCTGGCTTTCCCATCGCTGGAATCACCGGATTTTAGCGGGTCGAGGTGATTCGGCAGTGACCTACATTCACATTCACTGCCTGGTCAAATTATTAGAGCGGATCCTTGCAAAATCCGAGAATCTCCCACGAATTGACATCTATTTAGCCAGTCCGGATCGCGCCATATCTCACCGCACACTCTATCTACTGGCCACAAGACTGTATTTTGGGAAACCGACGAAGCCGATTTATTTGCCAAAGTGGGTCATCATTCCCGGAATATATTGTCGTGATTGGTTGGGCCGAGTGGTACGCCACCGTCCCTTCGAACGTCCCTGGATGGTAAAATATATCGATCATCAACTTCAAGTGGATGCGAGCTACACCCGGTCGGTTTTGGACTGGCAACCGGTGACACGCTGTTTTGTATTAAGACGACTGATTTTTCTGATTGAACGGATGAAAAGTGCTCCCGGTGAATGGCAAGCACGCAATGAAGCCGCTATGAAACGAACCAGTGAACGACCCAGTCTGCTCATTGCGGAAACGCTTCAGCAACATCAGGAAGTGGTGATCGAACAGATATTAAATGTGCTAACCAATCCTGAATCCGCTGAGCGATACGCGAACTATCAAAAATTGGATCGGCAGAAATTGCGTTGGTATGTAACCATCGCCTGTAATTTGCTTATGACGGCTGTTCGAACCGGCGACCGTTTGGCGATGAGTAATTATGCTCGGTTTATCGCGAGTATTCGCATTCGTGAAGGCTTCCCTTTTCAGGAAGTTGCGTCGGGCTTCCGCGTAATGGGTGAGATTGTGTTCAATACATTGCTACAACAACCGCAATTCACGAATGGTGAGCATGTCCTGCGGGATAACATCAGTCTCACAATCCAATTGGCGGTGGATGAGATTGAGGATGCTTACGAGCAAGCCCATTTTATCCGCAAGAACGCATAATGCGCGTCATCGAAAATCCGATTAATCCCACTTCTGGATGACTTTAATTAATTCCTGAGTCGCGAAGCCATTGCGCTGCGCCAATTCCACCATACTCTGATAAATTGTTTCATCCAAATCCGGCGTCCGGGATAAAATCCACAAATACTTACGATTTGGACCGGTAACCATGGCATACCTATAATCGTTGTCTAAAAACACAATATTATAGGGACTACTGAACCACCAGAAAAAGCTCACGCGTAAATATCCGGCTTGACCCTCCGGATCCGGCTGCCAGGCTTTACCGGTGATGGTGGAAAATTTTCCTTGTGGTGACTCTTTAAACCCAGCGTTCACAACCTCAATATTGCCATCCGGTCTGATGCTGTAGGTCGCCGTGACGTTGGTTAATCCCCGTTCGAAACGGTGATTCAGACGCGCAATTTCGTACCACTTGCCGGTATACCGGTTCAGTTCAACCGACTTTACGATGGGCATTGGCGGATTGCCATTTCCAATCATTCCGGCACATCCGACAAATAAAAAAATGGCTGGTAACATACTCATCATCCAAAATGACCTATTCATCAGATTCACTCCTTCTTGATTTGGATCGATGGGACAGATTTTTGGATTGAGCATCAATCTCATCCCGTTCCATGACTAGCCACATTCGCTGCATGCGGTGTTTGAATCGCCGTACAGTTCGGTTGAGTCCGAGCATGGATTCCATGTAAAATCCCTGAACCGGCATTATCGTGGTGAACCGGATGAAATGTGGCCGATGCGGCACCACCCGGACTTCCCGAATTTTCTCAACAAACACTCCTGCCACCACGAGTCTTGCGATTCCGGAAAGCAGAATGACGCCATACACACCGGTGGGTACGATTTCCCATTGAAAATCGATTTCTGCCAACCAGCTACCCAGCACACCACCCAGAAAAATGGCAATACCTTTTAGTGCCGTGTGGTAGGACATGAATCGGATTCGGTAGGGTTGATCGACCATATCATAGATAAAATTGGCGGAGCTTAAATTAAAGCCGGCCCATGAAACACCGGTTATTCCCTGGATCGCGACGCCCAGGGGGAATGCCCAAGCGAGGGGCAGATATTTTAATGCGAACCATAAAAAGGGGATCAGCGCCACGAGGTAACTGGAACCCCACAGAACAGTTTTATTACCAAAATGGTCCGCGTTGCGACCCCAGGTGGTCATGGTGACAAAGCTGGTGATGGAGGACATGGAGACCAGAACCGTGAATTGAAAATAATCGAAATTCAGAATTCGCAGCCAATAAAGAATGAAAAGTGGCGCTGCGAGATAAACCGCGAACATCATGAGCGTGATATAAAATGAGAAAAATCCGTATGGGTCTTTGTTCAGTTTTCTCAAAAAACGGGCAAATGAATAGGGTTCAGGTTCCTGGAGTTCAACCTTGGGCTCGTATTGTCGGGTGAGCAGGAATGTTGAAACTGCTCGGGTGACAAACGCTGCACCAAAAATGGTGGCAAAGCCAATAAATGTATTGATTTGAGCGAGACGGTCGAGTATCAGACCAGCACCAGCGATACTTATAAAACTGAAAAAACCCACCATGCGGTTGCGCTGTCCGAAATACCGTCCGCGCCGATTTTCCGGCACCAGATCGCCCATCCAGGAGGTCCAGGCAGGTGCGCCCATGGCAGCAAACAGAAAGTAAAATCCCGTGAGAATGATTAATGCATTCACACTGCCGGTCAAATGTGTGACAACGATGATGGCAAGCCAAACCAGAGCTTGCAGGGCTGCATTGATTACGACGATGCGCTTCCGGGTGGCCAATAAAATGGTGAGTTTGAATGCCGATAGCTGAATCAGGCTAGCCAGCAGTTGCGGCAGCGTAGTAAGCAGTCCGAGTTGCAGTGCTGTAGCTTTTAAGAATTCACCAAATGCCGTGAGATAGGATTCCCCAAAACCCACCATGAGTGAGGACCAACTGCCCTCCTTGATCCCGAGTTTCAGGCTTTGCTGAACTTTTTTTGCTTCAATCTGCACCTCTTCCAAGGGACGTAACGGAAGCTCTGATTCGCCAGCATTAACAGATTTAGGGATGGATTTTAATTTTTGATTCATTGGGTGGAAAATAGACGGATTTTCATGATAATTCAATGGCTGCTGCTTATACTACTGCGGCAAACAGGGATTGTTTAAATTGTATTTAAGGAGGTGTGACATGATTCGTAGCATCTTGATATTCATCCAGCTCTTCGTATTGGGGTTGGTTGCCTGCAGCCCAAACCGGCTTGAAGTTGATCGCATCAATGCGGGTGAGAATGAGTTGGACATCACATTTTTGGGACACGCCACTCTCATGTTCTCCTACAACGATCAGGTCATCCACGTGGATCCGGTTTTACGCTTCACTGACTTTACCCAGCTCCCTAAAGCGGACATCATTTTGATTACCCATTTTCATGGGGATCATTTGGACAGCACCGCAATTGCCCGATTGACAAAACAGGGTACACAAATCATTTGCCCGCAGGATTGTGCTGATCTTTTGCATACCGGAACGGTTCTGTTGAATGGCGATACGGTGACGGTGAATGACATCACCATCATTGCGGTGCCCGCTTACAATGTGATTCACAAACGCGATACGGGTGAATATTATCATCCCCGGGGAGTGGGAAATGGCTATGTTCTCACATTTGGAACACAGCGGGTGTACATCGGTGGTGACACGGAAAATATTCCTGAGATGGCGAATTTTGGGCGAATCGATATTGCATTTCTGCCAATGAATCTACCCTACACCATGACACCGGAAATGGTGGTGGAGGCGACTAAAATGATTCAACCCAAAATTTTATATCCGTACCATTACGGCGAAACGGATCCAAAAATCTTAGTCAGACTGATGAATTCGGCGTTACCGCAGGTTGAAGTCAGGATTCGTCAACTTCAATGAAAACGATGAAACGATGTAAAGGGGGAGAGCATGACTGATCTGAAACAAATGGCATCTGAATTTTTAGCCCAAAAGACAATCGCAATTGCAGGCGTAAGCCGCTCAGCAACAGGCACGGCAAACGCTATTTATCGAAAACTCAAGGAGACCGGTCATACGGTATTCGCAGTCAATCCGAACCCGGGAACGATAGATGGAGAACCATTTTACCCGGATTTACAATCGATTCCGCAAACAGTGGATGGCGTCTTTACCCTGACGACGCCACAAGCGACGGAAGAGGTGGTGCGTCAGGCGATTGCTGCAGGAATCCCCAGGGTCTGGATGCACAAATCCATTGGTAATAGTGTATCGGCAAAAGCCGTTCAGATGTGTCATGAAAACGGTATCACGGTCAT
>Ga0210009_1001116_pt1 | contig 24781 bp, 21 predicted proteins | sample CryGeyCG2114_065_FD_185457 | JGI IMG/M metagenome (GOLD analysis project Ga0210009, IMG submission 185457) | Groundwater microbial communities from aquifer - Crystal Geyser CG12_big_fil_rev_8/21/14_0.65 (SPAdes) (version 2) | ecosystem: Environmental > Aquatic > Deep subsurface > Groundwater ... | reverse complement strand
TGTTAAAGCCTTGCAGCAGAAAGACAGCGTAGATCACAAATATTACGGTGACGTTGAAAAGGTTAATGAAAGTGATTTTGTGCTGATTAAAAATTTAGGTGAAGAAAAATTACGCACGGCTTATGCCGGATAGCTATTTCATATTAACAAATTGAGTGGGAAAATTAAAATCGGCATCTTTAACAAGTTTTATAACAGCCTGTAGATCATCTATTTTTGTCGCCGTAATTCTAACTTGTTCATCCTGAATTTGTGCGTTCACTTTTAGTTTAGCGTCTTTAATAAGTTTAGTAATAAGTTTTGAATTCTCTTTTGATATCCCGCTTTGCAGATCAATTTTTTGTTTCAAACGTCCGCCCGCTGCTGTTTCCGGTTCATTATATTTTAATGCTTTGATGGAGATATTTCGGCGTATAAATTTGGTTTGAAGAATATCAATACTGGATTTAAGGCTGTAATCATCCTTTGTGTTAATGGAAATTGTTTTATCTTTTTTGCTAAGTTCTACAGTAGTGTGAGAATCTTTTAGATCGTAACGCTGCAAAATTTCCTTAAGAGCCTGATTAACAGCGTTATCGGCTTCCTGGAAATCTATCTCGGAGACTATATCGAATGAATGATTTTGTGCCATAATATAATTAAAAAAGGTTAGTCGGGGTGGGGAGATTCGAACTCCCGACCTCTTCGTCCCGAACGAAGCGCGCTAACCGGGCTGCGCTACACCCCGTTGACAAAAACAAAAAATAATTAGATATTTGAATTACTGAAATCAAAAATAAGTTGAAGCAATGAGACATACAAGTGTGCTAAACTTAACAGAAGAGAAAATATTTTAAAGTAAAATAAAAAAAATGTTGTTTTTATTTGAATTTTGTAATATCTTAATCCTAAACAAATTACAATACTTAGATAATTTGAAATCTGAAACAGAAAACATAATATCAATTAAATCACAAATTACGTGAGGGAAAAACTATGAAAAAAACTATAATGTTCTTGAGTCTTGTGCTTACAATTATGTTTGTAAGCAGCACATTTGCTCAATCCTCAAAGTACGGCTGGCTTGCTAAAGAAAGCTGGGCTTTTGGATTTGGCGGAATGTATCCTTATGGTATGAACCAAAATTACAAATACACGGAATCAAACTACGGCGGCTTTATATCAATTCAAAGAAACTATTCCGAGCATGTTGGTTTACGCTTAAAACCGCATTTTTTTAGTTTGAAAGGAAAACTTGGTACAGCTGAAGTTACCGCAAACACAATAGGCGGTAATCTCGATCTTTTATATTACTTCGTACCATGCGAACCACTTTCTCCATATATCAATGTCGGTTTTGGATTTTTATATTCAATGTTCGATAATCAAACACCAGTAACCCTCCCAACTTCGAATGCCGATTGGCAGATGAACGTAGGTTTTGGCGCTGAGTATATGATTGGTGAAAATTGGAAACTTTCAATGGAAATGGATTACCATACAGTATCCAATGCAAGCCAGTTTGGAGTTTCAGGTGTTAATGCTCCTGGATTGTTAGGAACGCCTAAAGATGCGTATATGAACTTCGATCTCGGATTTTTGTATTATTTCGGCTACGGCGAAAAATCAAACCTTTGCCAATTGTATGAAGGCATAAATGCAATGATAGACTATGCAAAGATTGAAGATATTGTAAAGAAATATGCGGCAGAATCTACTGATAATATTGATTATGATAGAATTGAAGATATTGTAAAGAAATACAAATCTTCTGTAGCTATGGCAGGCGAACAGAATTGGGTTCTTATCGGTGTTAATTTTGATTTCAACAAAGCATCATTAAAATCTGAATCCTTCCCGATCCTTTATCACGCTGCAGAAATTTTGTTAACCCATCCTGATGTTAATGTAGAAATACAGGGACACACGGATAATGTAGGCTCCGATAATTACAATCAAAAATTGTCTGTTGAAAGAGCTGTCTCGGTTAAGAATTTCTTAGTTTCAAAAGGCGTAAGTGCCAGCAGAATTACTACTGTAGGCATGGGCGAAAGCAAACCGATCTCTGATAACAAAACAGAAGACGGCAGAATGCTCAACAGAAGAATTGAATTCAAAGTTAAATAAAGTTTAACGCTTTATTCAAAAGGGATTTCTGAAAAGGAATCCCTTTTTTAGTTTAAAGAAATACTAAAAGTTGCTGATAAGTTTACCTGGAATATTCTCTACATCCGAAAGCAGCAATTAATTTTCGGAGACGTATTTAATAAGATTAAGATTGTAATTTCATATCAGAGAAAGTGTTTTTAGAGTGCTTTTGAATTATTTAACTCACCTTACGCAATATAGTATTGGAATGTAAATCTTTGTTTTTTTTTATCAAGATATTTATCCCGCAAGCGGGATTGTGTTTTATTCAAAATTCAAAATTCATAATTTATAATTGCGGCTTGCCGCGCTATGATATTTAAATTTTGTCGAGGCTGTTCTAAAAGTTGAAAAAGTCATTGCGAACGAGTCTTCGAGTGAAGCAATCTTTTATTTTTAATCCAAAATTGAGATCACTTCATCCGGCAGCCGCCAATCCGCGTAAGGTGAGTTATCTAAGTAGAAATTAATGTGTAGATTTCAGACAAAATAATAAGGCGCTCTATTTAATCTAAAAACAAAGTTACACTTAACCATTTTATTTTAACGGATCTTTATATTTTGCATTGGTAATATTTTTATTAGCTGGAGATAAATTGAACATAAATGAATTAAAAGAGGCAGCAGCAGTTAGCGCAGTTGATTTTGTTAAATCCGGCATGATTGTGGGGCTTGGGACTGGTTCTACCACTTACTTTGCAATCAAAGAAATTGCCGAAAGAATAAAAGACGGCAGACTAAAAAATATAAAAGGGATTCCAAGCTCGATTCAAACTGAAAAACTTGCCATCGAAGTTGGAATTAAGATAGTCACTTTTAAGGAAGAAAATTTTATAGATTTGACGATTGACGGGGCTGATGAAGTGGACATTAATTTAAATCTTATAAAAGGCGGCGGGGGAGCGTTGCTGAGAGAAAAAATAATTGCACAGGCGAGCAGAAGAAATATTATCATAGTTGATGAATCAAAACTTTCGCAGGTTGTTGGAACTAAATGGCATCTGCCGATTGAAGTGATACCCTTCGCCTTGCACCTCGAGATAAATTATTTACGGCAGTTGAACGGCAATCCGAAAATAAGAAAAAGAAAAGATGGAGAGAATTTTTTAACCGATCAAGACAACTTTATCGTTGATTGTAACTTTGGAAAAATTAACGATGTTAATTCGTTATCGCTTCGCCTGAATGATAGAGCCGGAATAGTTGAACATGGATTATTTATTGGTTCGGTTACGGATTTAATAGTAGCGCATAAAAATGGCGTAGCTCATTTTGAAAAAAACAAAATGCCGGATGAAATATTTAAGTTTACCGGACTCATTCAACGTTAACATTTATTAAAGATTGCCTCCATAGTTCGAAAGTTAAAAGCCAATCAAGCTGATCAGAATACGATTTATTACCTGAGTAATAACCATTCACAATATTTTTAATTTTATCAAGATCATACAATTCGCAGCGATGAAATTCTGTTGAATTAATTAGGTCGTGGAAATATTCCTCAAGCAAATTAAGCATAATTACTCGTGTCGGATCTTCATAAACATTGCCGAGTTGTTTTTTTATTCGCACAAATGTTCTTGCGAACAAAGAGGATGAGCCGTAAGTATATGTTATCTGATTTTTTACAAGCGGAAATTTAGTTAGGTTTAAATTATTCTCCGACAAAATTGCTTTAAATATTTTCCCGTTCTTTTTTGAAGAAGCGGATAAAAGAAAACCGGCATCTAATAATATTTTTTGTGTGAATGGCATATATCCCGGCGCAAGTGCATCCATTGCTGACTGCCCCGGTCCATTCACATTCGGGCATTTTAATTTTATTGCAAAAAAGTCCAACCAATGTTCGACTCCTATAGTCATCGAATCGGGTAGCGCAGCACAAGCAGTTTCAAGTTCATCAATTAAATAAATTTTCATGTCGGCTACAATTTCATCTTTAAATATATCAGCCCGGCGGGAATGAAGATGTGGAATCAATTTGGCAAAATCCTTATGCACCACAGCCTCTTTATCTAATAATAATACCTTATTTAAAACTTCCCTTCTTAATATTTCTCCATAACCACCGTCAATTATAAATTTATTCTGACTATAAACAGCAGAATGATTCTTCATATGCAGCGTTTCCGAAGCCGGCATTGTTAGCAAAGTTTGACCGATCATATTTTTTAAATAGTCAATAAGTAATTTTATTTGCGGGATTTCATTCTTGAAAAAATAATGCTGTATCTTATAAGAATCTGATATCCTTTTCGCAATAATAGCATCAGGCTGCTGCATATCTCCAAAAGTGTGAACCGAAAAAGTTCCTTGATTAATAAGTAGAAACGCCAGAAGCACCCGGGAATCCATCCCTCCCGAAAGTGCTAAAGAAAGATTCTTATTCTCCTTTGATGGCAGTAAAGTTAGCTTTTCTAATATGGATTTTATATTATGATCTTCAAAAGAATTTGCAAACTCTGGACGATATGAGTTTGGATTACTCACTGAAAAATTATCTTCAACAATTTCCAACAATCCTCCGGGCGCTAATCGCTCAATGTTTTTAACAAGACTCCCATAACCAAAATGATTAGTGAGCAGCCATGAAGAGGACAAAGTTTTAATATTTGGGTCGTTGTTCCTGGTAAGTTGAGAAAGAAAATCTAAACGCGTTGAAAAATAAATGACGTTCTTATTTTTAAAATAATAAATTTCTCTCAAGCCGAGAGTATCATTAAAAAGTATTATTTTATTTTCAGCAAAAGAAACCGCCGCAAAATGACCATTTAGTTTCGCGATGTTAGAAGAGGTATTTGATAAAATAATTTTCCAGTCATCTGTATTTAATATTTTGTTGCCTTCTGCCGAAATCCCGATCCCGCAAACAACAAATCCCTTCTTTGTATCAACATTTATTCTGAGAGTTTCGGGAATCCCATCAAATCCGAGTATGAAGTTACTCTCTTTTATTAGATGATGGAGAGAAAACTTACTTAGAATAAAAGATTCTTCCTTCTTGGAATAACTACCATATATACCGAGAAAAAATGACATAACATCCTGCGAAAAATTTATTGAACAAAATTAAGAAGATTACTTTTATATGTTGTACAAATTCTGTTAAATTTGAACTATTAATTTAATGACAAAACGATGCTCCGGATACCGATTATATTATTGTTATTTGTATCTTCATTCAAACAAATTTCTAATCAAGAATTTTGTGATTACTCCCTAAACTGCACTTACTACAAAGGCGCAATCATACGAATGGATTCCACTCAAAAAAATATTTACTTGTTTTTTACCGGACATGAGTTTGCCGACGGACACAAAACTCTCATGAATGTTTTCGACAAGCATAAAATACAAGGTAATTTCTTTTTTACAGGCGATTTTTACCGCAACCACAATTTTGCTGGAATTATAAATGAACTGAAAAACGAAGGACATTATCTCGGCGCTCATTCTGATAAACACTTATTATATGCACCGTGGGATAATAGAGACTCCACTCTCGTTTCTTTTGAACAGTTTTCGGGAGACGTTTTTAATAATTATACCGAAATGAAAAAGTTTGATATAACTAAAGAGGATGCTCCTTTTTTACTTCCCCCCTATGAATGGTTTAACGATACTATAAGTAAGTGGACGAAGCAACTTGGTTTGCACTTAATCAATTTTACGCCCGGAACTTCGGCAAACCAGGATTGGTCTATCCCCGAACTCGGTAGAGGGTATTATTCTTCGGACACTATTTTTGCGCGCATATTAAAATTTGAACAATTAAATAAATATGGTTTGAATGGATTTTTACTACTCACTCATATCGGCACCGACCCTCGACGGACAGATAAATTTTATAACCGCCTTGATGAGCTGATAACGGAATTAAAACGAAGAGGGTATTCTTTTAAAAGATTGATGATTGATAACTAATTAACGGAGAAAATATGAAAACAATATTTGCTATTCTTTTTGTCTGCTCAAGTATCCATTTATTTGCTCAGAGCAAAGAGACAGATTTTAGTCCCGATGGTAGAGATTCGATAACATACATTCCCTCAACGCAGGGCAGCGGTTTTAAAGTTGATTCCGATATTCCATTCGGAACGCAGCCTTCCTGGCAGTCAACACTCAATAGGCAGGTTGGCGGCTTAGTCTTTGGCGATTATGATAATGACGGCGATCTCGATTTAGCCGTAGGTAATTACTTCAGCAATTCTTATCCGCCGATAAATGAATACGAAACACAAATCTACAGAAATGATAACGGGACGCTAACAACAACACCCGCTTGGATTTCAACCGACATGCGCTCAACAACTGATGTGCGATGGGCTGATGTAAACAAAGATGGATTAATCGATTTACTTGCTGCTAACGGTAATCAATCTCTTGTCCCATCAGTTATCTACTTTAATTCACCCTCAGGATTGGAAACAACTCCATCGTGGATTTCTAATGATCAGAATTGGACTATAGGCGCTGCATTTTGCGACGTTGACGGAGATAGAGACCTTGATTTAGTATTTGCCAATCAGGGCGAAACAAATATTCCCACCCGCCCGATAAATATTTTCTTTAACAACAACGGCACATTATCGACAACACCCGGTTATGCTTCCTCCGACCAAATGATTACTAACACAGTTGCGATGGCAGATATGAACAATTTCGATTTAACTTCTGAAGCTAAAGAATTTTCTGCTACAGGAATTGGTGGAGTATTTCATCTTCCTTTTGTTCCTGTTTATTCCATAGACAGCGTAATTGTTAATGGAAATTTTACAAATGATTTTTGTTCCGATGCGATCAGCGGTTGGGTGTCTCTTGGATTTACGCCGGCACAGGGAAGTATCGTTCGAATTGTTTATACATATATGCCGAAAGCCGATATGGGCGCTTGCAAATGGGTTAATTATCAAAGTGGTGTATATTACAATTTTGGCGGAACGATGGGTATAACTCCAACCTGGACAGTTGGAAATACTAATAGTCAAAAAGGTATGGCATGGGCGGATTATAATTTAGATGGCTATCTTGACCTTGCAATTGGCGGCAGCAGTGTAGCTACAGTTTTATATAAAAACAATAACGGCGTTTTAGAAAATTCTCCTGTTTGGAGTTCTGCCTCTACAAATAATTCAACACAGGATTTAATTTGGGGAGATGTAAATAAGGATGGTTATCCCGATTTAACGCTTGTTCATTTTGGTAACAGAAGAGTGGAAATTTTTATAAATCGTGCCGGTGTTCTCGATACCGAACCAGCATGGACGTACAACCCTGCTACATCTTCAACAGCAATTGCATACGGCGATGTTAACGGCGATGGATGGCTCGATTTAGCCGTTGGTACAGCACGTACGCCGGTTCTTCTTTTTCTTGCAGACCCTGCAATAATTCCCGTAGAGTTAAACTCCTTTAACTCTACATTGGAAGATAATCTTGTTAATCTTAAATGGAGTACTACAACAGAAACTAATAATAAAGGATTTAAAATTGAGCGAAATGTTTCGTTTCAAACCGGAGTTTCGAACAATCAAGCCGAATGGTCAAATATCGGTTATATAGAAGGAAGAGGAACATCTACCAGAATTATTGAATATAATTTTACTGACATACTTATCCAGGCTGGTAAATATCAATATCGATTGAAACAAATAGATTTCGATGGATCATTTAAGTATTCCAGAGTTTTAGAGATTGATTATGCGGGACCTTCAGGATTTTTTGTTGAGCAAAATTATCCCAATCCATTTAATCCTTCCACGAAGATAAAATATATAACGCCAACGGAAGGTTATATTACTTTAAGTATATATGACGTTCTCGGCAGCGAAGTTAAATCAATTAAGTCTGGTTTGGTGAAAGCCGGCACGCACGAAGTAAATATTTCCGCATCAGAATTATCTTCCGGGATTTATTTTTATCAAGTAAAGATGCTAAATGCAAATGGGAAAATTTATTCATCAACAAAAAAAATGATAATTGCAAAATAAAATTGCCGCCGGGAATTATAGGAATAAAAATCATATCACTAAAATTATTTTTAATAAATTACGGTTAACCGAAGTCGAAATCTCTTTCACTCAAAAGTATTTAATTACTGAAAACATTGTAAGTATAACAACAGCTTTTAACTTTAAATAAGGAAAACCAAATGTCAGAAATACTTATTAAAAATTGTAAACTTTATAATAAATTAAATAATGGGCTATTCGATATTTTGATAGATGGTAAATCCATTACTAAGATTCAAAAAAAAATTGAAACAGATAATAGCGTAACAGTTATAGATGCTAAAAGCAAAATTGCCATACCGGGTTTTATAGACGTGCATATACAAGGCGCAGGCGGCGCTGATATTCTTGACAATACAGTCGAAGCGCTTCAGAAAATGTCTAAAACACTTGCCGCCACTGGCACTACCGGCTTCTTGGGAACCACCGTTGTAAAACCAATCGAAAAAAACGAACACCTAAAATTAGCACGAGAGTATATTAACAAAAATTTAGGCGGAGCTATCATGCTTGGCGTTCATCTGGAAGGTCCTTTTATTAATATTAAAAAGAAAGGCGGGCTGGCTCCCGATAGTATTTACGAATCATCCAGAGAAAAACTTGAAGAAATTTTAAATGTTACAAATGGTTCACTTAAGATGATGACGATTGCCCCGGAGTTGAAAGGTAATCTGGATGTTATAAAAGAATTAATAAAGAACAATATTGTTCCTTCATTTGCTCACTCTGATGCGAGTTATGAAGAAACAAAAAGAGGATTTGATGCCGGTATTAATCATGTTACGCATATTTTTAATGCGATGCCGCCGTTTCACCACCGTAATCCTTCACCTTTATCTGCAATATTTGAAAGCAAAACTGTAACAGCGCAAATAATAAGCGATGGTCATCATCTTCATCTAAGCGCCGTGAAGATGGTTTACAAAATTCTCGGACAGCAAAGAAGTGTTTGTATTACTGACGGTGTGCAAGGTATTGGTCTGCCGGATGGCAGGTATACTTACAACGGGAAGGAATATAACTCGGTTGCAGGTGCAGCTCGATATCTTGATGGAACTTTAATTGGTTCGACAACAAGTCTTGGCAACATTGCCAAAAGATTTAAAGAATTTTCCGGATGTACATTTGAAGAAGCAATTAACTCAGTGTCTATTAACCCTGCAAAAGTGCTTGGGATTGATAACAAAAAAGGTTCGTTAGAAAACGGGAAAGACGCCGACATTGTTTTGGCAGATGAGGACTTTTCAATTTACACGACAATTGTTGAAGGGAAAATATGCTTTCAAAAGTAAGAAAAGACTGCAGCCATCTGGGATTATGTATCACAATAGTTACTCTTTATTTCTTGTTTTGGATAGTCGCATAACGATTAAAAACAGCTGATTGATTTGGAATTTAGCACCGATAGTAGCTATATTTGTTCCCTAAAAATAAACCCATGGCGGGGTAGCTCAGTAGGTTAGAGCAGTGGAATCATAATCCACGTGTCGGGGGTTCGAATCCCTCCCCCGCTACGAATTTAGGAGAAAATTATGTATACATTATTAATTTCGATTATTACAATAGTTGCAGTGTTACTTGTTATCATTGTTTTGCTACAGTCAAGCAAAGGCGGCGGATTAGCTGGAACATTTGGCGGCGCATCTCAGATGGGCAGTATGTTCGGTTCCAGAAGAACAGCCGATTTTTTAAGTAAATCTACCTGGTGGCTTGCCGGTATTTTAACAACGATGACACTTTTAGTTAATCTTTTCTTTTTGCCCGGGCAGACTACGACGGAACAAAGAGAAAGTATAATTCAGCAATCGGGCAGACAATCTGTCCCGCAACAGCAGCAATTACCGCCACAGCAAACACCCCCTGCTCCAACCGAGTAAAAAATTAAAAGCCCTTCAGTTCGAAGGGCTTTTTAATTACTTTAAACACAACAGCTCATTTGCATAAATTCCTCAGTTTCTTTTATTGTCATTTGTCCCAGTTTGCAACTGTTTCAACAATTCTATCTTGAATGGAACGGTAGTAATTCCAGCTTCCTTTTTCAAACTCAAAAATAATACTAACAATAATATCTTCTCCGTTTAATGATGTTAGATAACCCGAAAGGGAAGTAACACCATTTAGCGTGCCCGTCTTGCCGCGCATATTGTTATTGGCGGGTGTACCGATTAAACGTCCTCTTAAAGTACCATCAATACCGGCGATACTTAATGAATTATAAAAGTTTTCGTAGTTCTTCAAATCAAAATACATTTTCTCGAGTATACCGACTATCGCTCCTACAGTTATTTGGTTAAAACGGGAAATCCCCGATCCATCAACCACAGAAGTGCCTTCTTTAAAAATTGCATTATCTTCAATAAAGTTTAAAACAGCCTGTGTTGAATAAAAAGAATTCCCTTGTTTGCCAGAAGCTGCCGCTCCGATTGTTTTAAATAAAACTTCAGCATAGAAATTATCACTATGTTTATTAATCAATGCGATTAAATCTCTGAGAAGGATTTTCTTTTCACTTAGCACCGGCAGCTCACCAGGGGTAATTCCCTTTGCAGCAAAGCCTTTAACTACAATGCCTGCCTCTTCTAATTTTTCTTTTAACAACTGTGCTGCATACAAAGGCGGATCATCAACATATTGTACATATCTTCTTACTCGTCTTCCTCGTTTTGATTGCACAAACGTCCTGTTTCTATCAATAACAAGTGCTGAAATAGGGGGTAGTTTAACGTTTGCTTTTTCATTTTTAATCCAGTCATCACGTGTGTAAATGTCATCGAAATATGTGTCATCACCTATAATGTCTCCTGTAATTAATTTAATATTTTTTACTTTTAATTGGTTAACCATTAATTCAAGATCGCTCGAGGAAAAGTTCGGGTTACCGTATCCTTTTATATATAAATTACCGTTAACTACACCATCTTTTATATTTAAATCGCTGCTAAAAATTTTTGTTGCAACAGGATAATCTCCGCCAAGAAGATTTAAAGCAGTTGCAGTAGTAAAAAGCTTAGTATTAGAAGCCGGGATCATCGATACGGCAGGGTTGAACTGATAAATAGTATCCTGCGTTAAGGGATTAATTATCAGTATTCCCGCCCTTGTTGTAGACGGAAGAGAACTGACTATTCTTCGTAGTTCATTTTTGACTTCTTCTAACGAGGTTGCATAGATGTTAGGAAGCAGTAATAGAGTTAAGATTAAAAATTTGAGCATTTTAAATTTGAAAATCATTGAGATGAAATATTATTTTTATAAAGGAAAAAGATAAGTAATAAATTGCTATTTTTGTAAGTAAATATTAAGTCCAATTTTTAAATCCGCCGGATTATGATGGGGCAATTCAACCAGCTTCCTCAATCAATGGCTTATCCTAAACCCAAGAGAGTTTTACTTATGGCAAAGAAAAAAGAATTACTTAAAGCATACGAGAACCTGGATTTCTTGAATTCTTCTGAAGCAAGAGTGATTAGAATACTTTCTGAATATATCGAACCGAAGAGCAAATTTAAAAAACATAAAGTGCAAGATACGATAGTGTTTTTTGGCTCAGCGAGATTAAAATCACGCAAAAACGCTTTAGCAGAGGTAAACAAATTTAAAACGATGGACCCTAAATCGAATTCTAAATTTGCAGAGCAGCTTCGTGCCGCACAGCATCATCTTAATATGTCAAAGTACTATGAAGACGCAGTAAAACTTTCTAAAAGGCTTACTGAATGGGCGCTAAATCTTCCTACAAAGGGTTACCGTTTTATCGTTTGTACGGGCGGCGGACCAGGAATTATGGAAGCAGCAAATAAAGGAGCTAAACAAGCCGGCGGATATTCGGTCGGGTTGAACATCAGTATACCGTTTGAGCAATTTGTGAACACGCATGTAACTAAAGATTTAAGTTTTGAATTTCACTACTTTTTCATGCGTAAATTCTGGTTCGCTTATCTCGCAAAGTGTTTGATCTGTTTTCCAGGTGGTTTTGGCACGATGGATGAGTTGTTCGAAATGCTGACTCTTATTCAAACAGAAAAAATGAGAAAAAAACTGCTTGTGGTTTTGTATGATGAGAAGTATTGGAATGAAATAATTAATTTTCAAGGACTAATTGATCATGCCGTTATAAGTCCAACAGATATGAATGTCTTTTCATTTTGCAATTCGACCGACCAGGCTTACAAAATAATTACCGAACATCTTGAGAAAAATTATTTGAGGAAGGTAGATGAAAAAGAACAGGCGCCCGAACTGCTTTTGAAATAATAACAAAAAACCCCTCGAAACGAGGGGTTTTTAATTTTAATCGTTCTGATCAAGACGATGAGATCTTCTCATAGCCTTCAGTTTTTCCATTCTTTTTTTAATGGAAGGCTTCACAAAAAATGTTCTTTTTTTGAATTCCTTCAGAACTCCGGATCTTTCGTACTTTTTCTTAAATCTTTTAAGAGCTTTATCGATAGATTCGTTATCGCCTACGCTGATACCAACCAAATTTATTCACCTCTCTCTACGGTTGTTTATTGGTTTAATGATTCAATTAATTTCTTTAATCCCGACTTTTGAAATTCTACTGCAATAGAACTTCTGCCGTTAGCCATTACTTCTTTGGCAACAATTTTTCCGTAATCATCCCATTCCTTGTGGTAAATCGCATCTCCCACCGAAAATGTTTTTTGGGGTGAATAATCTGTTGCGTCGGGTTCGATGCCTACCAGAGAAGGTTTCATTTCTTTAACATCCGAAGCAAGATCTATTACCATCGTTTGTTTACATTTTTTGCACTTTGCCCAGCGTTTATTCTGATTTTCCTCACCTGCTAATTCACCGGTAACTTCCATCTTCCTAATTACACCACAATTAGTGCAAAATGCTTCAATATTTTTTATACGAGCCATTTAAAATTCCTTTACATCGAATAAACGGACACTAAATATATAAATTAAAGATAGAATTATCAAGTTTTTTGCTCGTCATATATTTCGGGGGGAGTGATCACCAGAACGGGACATTTGGCAAAACGGATCACTTTTTCAGCCACACTCCCGAGCAGTGTGTGAAGTATTCCGGTTCTACCATGTGTTGCAATTACAATAACATCTATTTTTTCATCTTTTGAATATTTCACTATTTCCTGATAATCAATTCCGTTCCGGATCACCGGTTGAATTGAAACATCTTTACCTTTTCTTACTTTTGCAACCGAGCTTTCAAGATTACTAATTGCGTCGTTTTTAATACTTTGTATAATTTTTTCTTCCGAAAGGTCAAGTGAACGGATGGTTAGAATTGGAGGAGTTTTTTCCAATACATTAAGCATATGAACTTTTGCTCCATACTGGACTGCGAGGTCGATAGCATACTCGGCGGCGGTTAGCGAGATTTCACTAAAATCAGTAGGCAGAAGAATATTTTTTATAATAAACATAATGGTTCCTAATCAAATATTGCAAAATTGAGATTCCAATTTTTTCTTCGTTACATTAGACACAATGGCAAAAATATTATTGCCTTTTTTCGTCATCAGCGTTGAAACGCCAGAATCACTAAAAGTAAAACAATTACCTCTTTCTAAATATGAATGAAGAGTATCCGAGATTTTTAATATGCCGTTTTTAGCAAGGTAAGATTCATCAACCTGAAAAAGATAAATAAGATGTCCTTCATTATCAGCATAAACATGATGAGCTAACTTTTCGCTTTGTTCATCAGAAACAACACCACCAACGAGTGAATAATTTTCTATTTCTGGGATGATAATTTTATATTTTACACCTTCGGTTTCAAAAAAAGTTTTTATTTCTTCAGCATCGGTGGTTGTAATCTGTGGGGCAAGTTTTCCATTCAATAAACTTTGAAAATTACCGCGTGCTTGTACGAACATATTGTCCTGCCCTCGCTGTTCAAGTCCGAAATTGTAGCCGCTATTTTGTTGAATAGGATTAAAAAGAAGCAAAATTATAGCTGTGATAACTGCTAAAGCCGAGCCAAAAGCATAAATCGGACGTCGGAATATACCGTAAATAAAATCAAAATTAGAGTTCTTTTTTTCTCTTTCAGTTTGAATTTGATTTATTATTTGGTGTTTGAGGGCGGCAGGAGTTTTTCGGAACACACAGCCTTTTACTATTTTTTTAATTAATAATTGAACTTTGTAATCGTACAATAAATCTGCGTTAGATTTAATTTTGATTAATAGATCGCTTTCAACATCTGCGGGCAATTCTCTATCCACTAGTGCAGTGATCAATTCATTATTTTCATTATACAGTTGCACTTAAATTAAATCCTTGGTTAAATATCCTTTATCAATGGCGTATGAGTGAAGCTTTGTAAATAACATTTTGCGTGCTCTATGTAGTCTCGAACGAACTGTCCCAACTGGGGCGTCAACAAAATCAGCAATTTCCTCATAAGTAAAACCTTCAATATCACACAAAAGTATTACTGTTCTGAAATCCTCTGGAAGAGTAGAAATTGCTTTCGTAAGTTCGTCATCTAAAAGATTATCATAAATATCTTTTTCGAGATGAGCATCATCGGTGTTGGATGCTTTTATATTTTCGTAGAAATTTTCTATTTCCTCATAATCAACTTTTTCGGGAGATTTTGATTCTTTCCTATAAACGTTGATAAATGTGTTTTTCATTATTCTAAACAACCAGGCTTTACAATTAGTTCCATTTTCAAATTTATCGAAAAACCTGAAAGCACGCATGTAAGTTTCCTGGACAAGGTCGTTTGCATCATCACTATCGCCGGTCATTTTAAACGCAAAATTATATAAAGCGTCCATGTGAGGAATTGCTTCACGCTCAAAATCTTTATATAGTTGATTTTGCTTCTGTATAACCGACAGAAAAAATGGAAAAAACATATGTTTAGAACGGCTTTATTGATTTATTATTTTAATCAGTTCAATTATACCAAAATTCTTTTTTTTTTCAAATGAACTACTGTTGTTTATCGATAAACAGCGCCATTCTTTATTTCGCCGGTTTTATTAATTACATCTCTCAAAAAACCATTTATTACTATGTATTTTACTACTCCATTTTGTTTTATAACAAAGTCAGGATGGTTACCCATGGTTATGTTTGTCTTCGTGTTGATGTTTTCAGTAAGGGATATATTTATCGGCAAATTAGTAAATGGATCGTCAAATTTATCGGCGAGCCTAACGGTTGTGTAACCTTTTTGATGAAGTTCATCGAAATTCAGATTTGATATTTCGCCTAAAGAATTAAATTCAGTTTCTAAAATTCTTCCTGGTTCAATTGACATTCCGCGCAAATCCAAATCTTTATACCCGTAATAAACCGAAAGATCGCCAAGGTCTTCTATTGATGAACGGTAATAGAATTGTTTTGAGTTGTTAAAGTTTTGTTCGTTCTGGTTGATTCCGACATCGATTAAATATTCTTTTCCCTCCATCGATGTCTTTAAATTACGAAGAATAACATCCATCATGTATTTATCATTTAGTGGAATTTGGTCATATATCTCGGATGTAAAGCGATTATAATTTCCTTTTGCAATACTCTCAAAAGAGGAGAGGAGTGTTATAAAATTTATTTTACGAAGGAACTGTTTTTCAGTATCATCTTTCCATCCTCCTGATTCAATTAATATTGTACTTGTTCCCCATTTTTGAAAATTATCCCCGAATGCACGCGGCTCAAAATCGTCTGTATATTTTGCAACATGACCGGGAATAATTTTCGAAAGCATTAAATAGAGCTCGCTTATTAATTTCATGGCATCACCCCGAACATTATTCACAGTTTTTTCAAAGTTAGTTGTTGGGGCAAGAAATGATATTGCTGCGGATTTAAAAGTGTTGCCAACGCTATACCCAGTGCTTTGGTCGTGAAGATTAAAACCAAAGTCAGCTTTCAATTTTTCAAACGTTGAACGCAGCAGTATTCCTTCGGGGGTCTGTTGCCTCACTGCATCCCGGTTTATATCAATATCGAAAATATTTCTACGCTCGTGCACTTCTGCGCCGTCGGGATTGACCATCGGCATAAAATATATCGTACAATTATTTAAGACACTTTGTTTATAATCGTCATATCCAACAGCTTTGAAGAAGTTGAAGATATCGAACAAAGCCATCGTAGCTGTCGGCTCATCTCCATGCATTTGAGACCATAAAAATATTCTTTTTGAACCGCTGCCGAGCGTTATTAAATATATATTTCTTCCCTCAGCAGACTCGCCCGCTTTTTCAACTTTAAATAATTTGTTATCTTTAAATTGCTTGATGAGCGGAATAATATCTGCATGTTTGAATCGTCTTTGTGTAATTGATTTTTCTTTGAAGAGTTCATAATCATTATAAAGACGATTTGCTAAATCATTGTTTTGAGCCATAGATAATTCTGTCAGAATTAATAAAATAATTGGTAAAAGTTTTAACATTTTACTACCGTTATTTTTAATTGTTAATTTATTCACTTACAAAGACTAATGCAAAGGAAGAGTATTGTTATGTCAACTAAAAAATTAAAAATCGGGTCATCGCTGCCTCACTTTTCGCTTAAAGGAATTGATGAAAAAATCTACTCATCTGAAAACTTTAAAGATAAAAAAGCAATAGTAGTTATTTTTAGTTGCAATCATTGTCCTTATGTGCAAGCCTACGAATCCAGAATAATTAAATTACAAAATAATTTTGTGAATGATGCAGCTATCGTAGCAATTAATTCAAACGATGCCGAGAAATATCCTGATGATTCTTTTGAGATGATGAAAAAAAGAAGTGACGAAAAACAATTTAATTTTCCATATCTACACGATGAAGACCAATCTGTGGCAAAATTATTTGATGCTACACATACACCGGAAGTCTTTTTGTTTGATGCTGAAAGACGGTTAGCCTTTCATGGGAAAATAGACGATAACTGGCAGACTCCCGATATGGTAAAAAGCAGTTATCTTAGAGATGCAGTTGTAGAAGTGATAAATGGGGAAGAGGTTTCGGTGCCGGAGACTTTTACAATTGGCTGCACAATTAAGTGGAAAAAACAATGTTTGTTAGCTAACGGAGGGCTTGCCACGCTATGAATATCGGGAAAAATAATTTATCTAAAATATCTTCTTTGATGATAGGCAAGTGTAAAAAATATTAATAAACTGGACTACTTATACATTCAGTTGCATTCCGGTTTTAGTAGTCTGCGTTGACTGTAAATATACTTGGTATTAATACATCATTCCAATATTTAGTGTAATATAAAATCCCCCAAGAGTTTTCTGATATCTTCCTTGTAAACTTTCTACTCCGCCATCAAAAAATCTTATGAGATAATAGCGGAAATTTAATCCAACCAGGCTTGATTTATCGAGTCCGAAGTTTGCGCCAAAACCTGCATAACCTCCAACAGCATAATGCGCCTGCGCTTTACCGAACGAGTTGAAAAATTCTCTTTCATACGGAGTTGTTACAGCGATTGTTGGACCCACTCCTGCGTTAATGTATGGACGAAGGTTGTCGTGAATAATTTTTCTAAACAACCTATATTGCACGCCGGCGGTAAATGGAATTAAAAACACACGGTTTTTTTTGCCGCGTGTTATTGTTTGATAGGGATAAAAAGGATCAATAAATTCCACCTCTTTATCATCTTTCGATTCGGAGATTGAGAAGTCAGTAAAAAAAGTAAATTTGTCATTAATTTCGTTCCTATAAAATCCGCCAATCCCGAAGCCGCCATCACTGAACATCAAATCCATCCCAAATGCGTTACCTGGAAATACTTCAGGTTCTTTTTCCGGGGCGAGTTCGCCAATGCCCTGCGAATTTACATTTAGAAACGGAATTAGTAATATTGCTGCTAAAATTAGTTTTTTCATAATTATTTATTTTCTTTATACAAAGTTAATTTTCAAAATTTAAAATTCAACAAATAAATTTATCATAAAGTTCATGCAATTCAATATTGACACACCAGAATTCTGGGAAGAACAATACCGTAACGACAATGCAAACTGGGATATAAAAAGTGCAACTCCGGCTTTTATTGAACTACTAAAGAATACAATAGTTTTTGGTGAAGTTAAAGGGAATATTTTGGTCGCCGGAAGCGGTAAAGGTTATGATGCGATAGAAGCAGCCAAACAGGGTTTTAAAGTTACGGCTATCGACTTTTCCTTATCTGCCGTTCAGCTTACAAATAAATTAGCTTCACATGAAAATGTAAAAGTTAATCTTCTTAATGAAGACATCTTTTTACTTCCGCAAGAGTACAACAATAAATTTGATTTTGTTTATGATTATACAACCTTTTGTGCTTTTAGTCCGCAGAGAAGAAGAGATTATGTGAAAAAATTATTTGACCTTTTAACTCAAAATGGAAAAGTTGTGATAATATTATTTCCGGTGGAAAAACGGGAAGGCGGACCTCCTTTCGGGATTGATAATATGGAGACGTATAAATTATTCTCGGAATATTTTTCGCTCCAATATTTTTCAAGAAATATAAAATCAATTAAACCCAGACGGGGCAGAGAGCTTCTGCACGTTTATAAAAAAGCAAAATAAATATGCCGTTCAATTTAGAAATTAAAATAGCTGTAAAATCATTAAATGAAGTTGAAAAAAAACTTTCTGCACTTAATGCTGAAAATTCGGGAGTACTCATTCAAACTGATATTTATTATAAAACCAAAAATGGTTTGCTGAAATTAAGGATGGAAAATGGTGAGAATCAGTTGATACATTATTTCCGTAATGAAACGGTTAAAGACCGATGGTCGGATTATAGTGTTTTGAAAATTAACGACTACAAGGCGGATAAATTTTTAGCCGGACTTTTTAAAACAGAAGTGACTGTAAAAAAGAGCAGAAATCTGTACTGGTATAAAAACACTCGCATTCATCTCGATAAAGTAAAAGGACTCGGAACATTTTTGGAATTGGAAACAAAACTTATCAATGGAAAAAAGGAAGCAAAAGAGAGATTTGATTTTTTGGTTAACTATCTTCAATTAGATGCGAAGAAGCAAATCCGGAAATCTTACCGGGATTTATTATTGGAAAGGGAAATATGATTTTAACTAAATCAGGGTTAGCTCCGGTTAATCTCGAAAAAATTTTAGCCGAACGAATTAAAAATAAATCTCTCGATTCATTCCTCTTAATTGTTCCAACAAACAGAAAAAGCAGGTTTCAAAAGAAAGAAATAATTTCATCAGCGCCAGGGCAAAATTCCGGGCGGATAAATATTGAAACCATAGGCACATATTCAACAAAAATATTTTTTGATGATATCTCCGCATGCGGAAGAATTTTAACAGAAGCTGCTTCCGCCGTGCTTCTTAAGCAAGCTTTTACTGATACTGAATTAAAATATTTTTCAAGTTATAAAAATGGAATTCCTTCCGGAACGGTTGAGCGAATAAAAAATGTTATCAATGAATATAAAAAGCATGGAATTACCCCCGGAAATTTACGGGAAGAATTAAAAAAATTAGACGGTTCCGAAAAAATAAAAGCCGAAGATATTGCAAATGTTTATCAAGTTTATCAGGAGAAGTGCGTTAAACTAAATGTGATGGAAATTGGCGATATTTATGCTGCGGTCAATTCCTTAAATGATGACGATTTTGCTGTTAAATTTAAGGAACTGTATCCGCATGTTAATCTGATAATTATAAACGGATTTGATGAGTTCACTGCGCCGGAGGTTGAGATAATTGATAAAACATCCGCACTCCCCGAAACATGCTTACATATCGGCTTTGATTATTATTCCCATAATAATTTCATATTCTCTCATCTTGATGAATGTTATGACCGGCTGTTAAAAAGAAAATTTATAGAAGTTCAAGATATTTCGCCTTTAGTGTTGGACGCATTTAACAGAACAGTGAGGGAAGAACTATTCAATATGAAAAATAAACATCCGGAATATCAATCTAAAATAAACATTATAGCTGCCACTGACAGGAGTAAAGAAATTGAACTAATAGCAAAAGAAATAAAGGAACTAATATCAAATCAAAATGTGGATCCGCATAAAATTTGCGTTGTTTTTAATCTCATACATCACTATTCGCATATTGTTAGAGATATATTTACACTCCATGGCATTCCGTTTAACCTTACTGACAGATATTCTTTAACTACTTCCCAGCCTGTAATTGCTATCATTAATTTTTTAGAAATTTTAGAGAATGATTTCTATTACAAGAATATTTTTCGTGCACTAACAGGCGGATTCATAAAATTACATTCGGTTGACTTATCCAATTTGTTGAGGGCTTCGGTAAACTTGAAAATTATTTCCGGGTTTAGCAATTGGAAATTGCAGCTTAATGAGGCTCTACAAAAAACCCTTGTCGAAGATGATGATTCAGTTAAGAGGTACGAAAAACGGGTATATGAAAAAGCGTTTGCGGACATCGAAAATATTCATACTATCTTAAAACCGTTTATTGGAAAATTAACGTTAAGGGAGTTTCAGAAAAACTTAACCGACCTTATCTTCTCTCTTAATATTCCATTGAATATACTAAACAGCCATGGAGATGAAGTTGAAAAAAACACAAAAGCTCTTTCGTCATTTATGGAAACTGTTAATGAGCTGCTTGAGCTATTTAAACTTGAATATGGAACTGAAAAACAATTTCCTCTCTCTTATTACCTTGATAATCTCCGAACTGCCGTTACGGCAACGCGGTACAACATTAAAGAAAAACCGGATTTTGGAGTTCAGGTTACTACATTAAATGAGATAAGAGGATTAAAGTTCGATTATCTTTTTATTTCAGGTTTATGCGATGGTGATTTGCCAACACGATATCAACCCGAAATATTTTTCTCCGGTTCATATGTAAGAAAGGAATCGAAACACCAAACGGAAGAAAGATACCATTTTTATCAAACATTATGCTCGTGGAATGAAAAGTTATATCTAACATATCCTCTCCGTGAAGATAAAAAAGAATTAGCCCGCTCGAATTTTTTAACAGAATTTATTTCATTGTTCGATACAAACGCAAAAGACAAAATGGATTACGAGCATTCGGTTTATTCGATTAACGAGTTGTTACATTTGTTTGGAATAAATCAAAGCGAAGATATTAAGGCAGTGTTGAAAGAAAAAATTATTGATGTTGATTTTATTTCTAATTCTATTGCTGTAAATAAAGAAAGAATTTCCAATCCCGAAGCAGAATCTCCTTTTTCAGGTTTTATTAGCAAAGCCTTGAACGAAGATGAAAAATTGAAACTTAGTGAAATGAAAGAGAAAGAGTTTTCAATCTCACAGTTGGAAAATTATGCAAAATGTCCGTACAAATATTTTGCCGAGCGGATACTTAAACTTGAACCGCCGGAAGAACCCACCGAGGAAATAGAAGCCCTTGAAATGGGGAGTCTTCTTCATAACATTTTATTTGAGTTTTATGTCAAAATAAAAAAGGAAGGAATAATACTTGCCGGTGCCGATGAAAAACTAATTGACAGAGCTGAAGAAATTATATTTTCGATTGCTGAAGAAAAGTTAAGTAACACTAATTGTACTTCGCCGATTAATTTTTTTGAAAAAGAAAAAATACTCGGTGTTAATGGTGATCATAAAAAATCCATTCTTTACCTTTTTCTTTTGGAAGAACAAAAGTCCGAAGATGGGTTTATCCCTGAATTTTTTGAAATAAGTTTCGGCGGATTAAAAAAAGACGCGTCCGGTACGGATTCTCTTTTAACCGAGCTATCTGCTGGAGAGGTTAAAGTGAGAGGGAAAATTGACAGAGTTGATATAAACCAGCCAAATAAAAAGTTTAGAGTAGTTGACTACAAACTAAGCGGTAAAAAACCTACGCTTGATGATTTGAAAAGAGGTATTTCATTACAGCTTCCTCTTTATATGTACGCTGCCAAAAAGTTGATAAAAGCCCAGCTTAATTATGATGCCGATGCTAGCAGCGCAGAAATTTATTCTCTAAAGTTTAATCAAAAATCTTTTGGGAAAATAATCATCAAACCTACTACAAGCAGAACTCAATTAGACGAAAATGAATTAGAAGCATTGAATCAAAAGATAATAACTGAATGTATTGAAGCGATCAATAATTACGTAAAGTTAATTTTAGAAGGTAAATTTAACTTGAGCCGCCTGCATGACCGGGAGAATAAAGTTTGCAGGTATTGCAGCTTCAGGGCTGTTTGTAGAATTCAGGAGATCAACTAACATTTATTTGCAAGCTTTATTTAAAAAATGTATTTTCCAATAGCTTTCTTCTTAAAAATTATTTTACAAAAAATTAATGTGAAAGGCTGATCATGAAAAAACTTTTACTTTTAATGATCTTTACTTCTTTGTTATTTCCTATCTTCTCTCAAAATGAAATTTATCAACGCTGCGCTACTGATGAATATATGCAGTATCTAATTGATCAGCAACCGCGTCTGAAAAGTTATCTCGAAACGATGGAAAACACACTTAATGCTTATCTTCAATCGAAAGAACCTCGTTCGGAAGAAACTGTAATTGTAATTCCGGTTGTTGTTCATGTAATTTGGCGGACAACGGGGGAAAATATTTCCGAGAATATGGTGCGAACCCAGATACGCGTGCTTAATGAAGATTTTAGAAAAATGGCGGGAACCCCGGGCTGGAATAATAATGCTGTCGGAGCCGATACACGAATTGAATTTCGCCTGGCAGAAGTTGACCCTAACGGACAGCCTCACACCGGTATTAACCGCGTTCAAACAACACGCACTTCTTTCAATTATATAAATGACAACGCGTATTTAAAATCTCTTTCGTACTGGCCTTCGGATAAGTACTTAAATTTATGGACGTGTAATTTGAGCAACGGTATTTTAGGTTACGCTCAATTTCCAGGAGGACCGGCAGCAACCGACGGTGTGGTTATTCTTTATTCAGCTTTCGGTTATAATTCGCCTGCTAATCCGTATAACCTCGGACGCACAACCACACACGAAATAGGGCATTGGATAAATTTACGTCACACCTGGGGCGACGGCGGCTGCGAAGTAGATGATTTGATTGATGATACTCCTCTTTGCAGCCAGGACTATTATTCAAGTTATTCGTCCTGTTTTCATCCAGTGCAGTGCAGCTTTACAAGACAAATTGAAAACTATATGGATTACAGCGATGACGGCTGTATGAACATCTATACAGTCGGTCAACGCGAACGTATGCGTGCAGCTATGAATGTTTTTAGATACAACCTCCTTTGGAGTCTGAAAGAGAAAAAATATATTAATATTGCCGGAGCAGATTTTAATTACACCGACGTATTTGGTGTAAATTATGCCACAGTTAATTTTGCTTCACTCGGAACACTCGACAGCCTTGAAGTAGAAGTTTTTCCAAATCAACTTCCTACAACCCTTCCTTTAGGGACGAAAGCCGTTAAAAGATATTTTAAGTTTACAGGTAACGGAACTGGATTTAATGCAGCCGTAAAATTGTATTACAAAGATGCAGAAGTTATTGGCTTTAATAACGGCGATGCTAATTTGAAAGTATATCGCTTCAACGGAACTGATTGGATATATGTTGGCGGAACTGTTAACGCTGCCGACAACTATGTTACTATAACCGGTGTTAACGAATTTGGGATTTTCGCATTTTCGGATCCTGGTGATGATCCTATTCCTGTTGAACTAACATCGTTTACATTTTCAGTTAAAGAAAATAACGTTGCCCTTACGTGGATAACCGCTACGGAAACAAACAATCTTGGATTTGAAGTTGAAAGGAAATTTGAAAATCCTTCGGATATATTTTCTAAATGGGAAACCGCTGGCTTCGTAAAGAGTTCATCTAATTCTTCAGAAAAAAAGGTTTATGGTTTCAGCGATAACAATCTTCGTCCCGGCAGTTATAGTTACAGATTAAAGATCGTTGATTTAGACGGAACAGCTTCGTACAGTAACACAATTTTCGTTAATATTACAGCACCGTCAGTTTATTTCCTTGAGCAGAATTATCCCAATCCGTTCAATCCTTCCACAAAAATTTCTTATAGAATTCCGATAAAAGGAAATGTGCAGTTAAGAATATTTGATGCTCTTGGCAAAGAGGTTGCGTTACTTCTAAATGAAGAACAAGAGCCGGGAGAATATAGTATTATGTACAGCGGAGAAAACCTAACAAGCGGAGTATATTTCTACACGCTTAAATCGGGTTCATTCCTGCAAACTAACAAAATGCTTTTGATAAGATAGTCTCATATGACCTAAACTTTAAATAACACGAATAATTAAAAGGCTGGGAATATTATTCTCAGCCTAATTAAAATTTATAAACCAAAAATTGTTTGCCGATTATAGGGGAAATGATAATACACTTATCCTCAAGTATAAAATATACCAACCATTAAATTATCTGAAACTCATCGATATAATTTCGGAATGATTCCCCGTCTAAAAATGTAACATTTTTATTTAGCGTTAGTTTTGATTTGATTGCATAAAACCCGTTCACTATAATAAATATTTTATCTACATTTTGATTTTTTTCTGTGTGGTCAATAAAGTCCTTCATAGATGAAGTAGAACTGTCAGGTTCAAAATAACATGCCGCAACCATATTAATCTGTTTATTTTTTCCGAAATACGATCCTTGTATTAAAACTTTATCTTCATCAAGTCTGCTATCTATTTTTAA
>Ga0210009_1001112_pt1 | contig 24801 bp, 23 predicted proteins | sample CryGeyCG2114_065_FD_185457 | JGI IMG/M metagenome (GOLD analysis project Ga0210009, IMG submission 185457) | Groundwater microbial communities from aquifer - Crystal Geyser CG12_big_fil_rev_8/21/14_0.65 (SPAdes) (version 2) | ecosystem: Environmental > Aquatic > Deep subsurface > Groundwater ... | reverse complement strand
TTGCAATCGAGCGTTGCATATACCCGTTCTCAATAGAAGCCACAGCGCCACCCATACTCTCGACCTTTTCTATTTCCTTCCATGCAGCATCCTCTATCTCGTTGGTCAATGACTCCACATAATAAGACCCGGCCAGAGGGTCTATAACATCGCACATCCCCGTCTCATACATGAGTATTCTCGTTGCATCCTCAGCAAGCTGCCTTGCCTCCAAACTCCAACCCAACCCCATCGGTTCATCATATGGTGGGAAAGCCAATGGTGGCCCTCCCGAAAGAACACCGGCTACTGCGCCTACTACTGAGCGGGTAAGGTTGTTTTCAGTGCCCGTTGTTTAGTAGTGGTGCTGATACCACTGTAGGCTGTGTATGAGCTCCGGATCCTCATGCTTTCGGATTTCTTTGCGCCGAATCTTTCCTTGAGAATTTTAGCCCACATGCGGCGAGATGCCCTGTGAAAAGCGATCTCCTTGAAAAACTCCATACTACCACCAAAACCTACAAAGGAAAACCTGGGGGCAAAGGCATCAATATCGAGCCCTGCATTTATCCCTTCCTGCAAATAAGCGATCCCGTTTGCCATGGTAAAGGCCAGCTCCTGCTCTCTCGTAGCTCCTCCCTCACGGATATGAGCACCGCCAAAGCCGTTTATATTCATCGCTGGAAGACTCTCCGTAAAGAAGACCACACTGTCCCGAAACATTCTCATAGAAGGCCTCGGAGGAAATATGTAGGTACCGCGAGAAATAAACTCCTTTAGTATGTCATTCTGGGGGGTACCCTTCAACTTTGCCAGTGATACACCCCTCTTTTCTGCAAGAGCTACATACATGGCAACCAGGTTATTTGCAGGGGCATTTATCGTCATGTTTGTAGCGATCTTGTCCAGATCCAGATTGCCTGTGAATGCCTCAAATATAACCTCAAAATCCCGCAAGGTGTCTACTGCCACACCCACCTTACCTATCTCTCCTTCAACTATCTCATTATCCGAATCATAGCCGCACTGGGTAGGAAGATCTAACGCCAGGTTGGGCCCGCCTGTATACATTAATTTCGCCATTAATCTGTAGTAATCCCTGGTGTCTTCCGCGGTTCCATATCCGGAATATGTTCCTGCCCTTCTCAACCCCCCAGGCTTTGCGCCTTTTTCAAGTCTTGGCACAAGATTTACCGGATAAGAGGCTGCCGTCAATGGATATTGCCCAGGGAAACCCACATCCCGTAAGAAATCAAAGTCCGGTATGTCTAAAGGCGTATGGAATTCTGTCGGCCTTTTTTCTATACCAAACCTCCTGGCTGAGGGCATCAATACCTTCTCCTCCCATTCCTTCCTCTTTTCTTTTATCTCAGTCAATTTATCTTTATTGTCCATGATAAGTCTACCTCCCTATCTCATCTTGTAACCGTTTACGGTTGTCGGTTCACAGTTCACAGTAATTACAACAGCAGGCTTAAGCCCGCTGTTATTATATAACGATTGAAGCATTTTGGATATTGATTTCAACTGATGACCCCATAATTCTCCTCTACCTTCTGTTTTTTCAACCGTGAACCGATAACTGTAACCCGTGAACGGTTACCTCATCTCAGACAAACGTATCCAACTGCCACTCACCAAACACACCTCTCAAGACATCACACTGTTCTTGAAGGGTCGCATACTCCTTTGCCAGATCAATGAAAAGGGGCATCAGGTTCTCATCTTCCTTTTTGGCAGCACTCTCCAATTCTTTCAGAAGCCTCGTAACCTCCCTGTTGTTCCTCGTACGCTTAACTTCTGCCAGGTTGGCCTTCTGCTGTTTCTCGGCCTCGTATCTCTTCTCTTCAGAATACGGATGCTCAACCATCTTGCTGGTGGTTACATCCAGCTCATACTCCTCTGTGAAACAGTTCACCCCAACTATAAGGTCCTCTCTTTTCTCTATCCTGGACTGACGCTCGGCAGCGCTCTTTGCAATCGAGCGTTGCATATACCCGTTCTCAATAGCAGCCACAGCGCCACCTATCCCTTCGACTTTTTTCAGTTCTTCCCATGCTGCCTCCTCTATCTCATTGGTCAACGACTCCACATAATAAGACCCGGCCAGTGGATCAATGACATCGCACATCCCTGTCTCATACATGAGAATCCTCGTTGCATCCTCAGCCAGTTGCCTTGCCTCCAGACTCCAGCCCAACCCCATTGGTTCATCATATGGTGGAAATGCCATTGGTGGACCTCCGGAGAGAACTCCAGCTATTGCCCCTACCACAGAACGGGAAAGGTTGTTCAGGGCTCGCTGCTTGGTGGTGCTGCCGCAACCGATATGAGCTGAGAGAGGACATCTGATCCTCATACTGTCCTCTTTCTTCGCGCCAAACCTCTCCTTAAGGATCTTTGCCCACATACGGCGAGATGCCCTCTGAAAGGCGATCTCCTTGAAAAACTGCATGCTTCCCCCGAACCCGTTAAAGGTAAACTTTGGAGCAAAGGCATCAATATCGACCCCTGCATTCACACCCTCCTGCAAATATGCAATCCCTATGGCCATACTGAAGGCCAGCTCCTGTTCTCTTGTAGCCCCGCCTTCACGAATATGATACCCGCCGATACTCGTTATATTTATCCCGGGGAGGTTCTCTGTAAAGAAGACCACGCTGTCTCGAAACATCCTCATAGAAGGTCTCGGAGGAAATATGTAGGTGCCCCTGGAAACAAACTCTTTTAGTATGTCATTCTGGGGTGTACACCTCAGTTTTGCCATAGGTATACCCCTCTTTTCTGCCAGGGCGATATACATGGCAACCAGGATATTTGCAGCGGCATTGATTGTTATGTTTGTGGCTATCCTGTCCAGATCCTGTTCTCCTGTAAATGCCTCATAAATGACCTCAAAATCCCTCAGGGTATCTATCGCGACCCCCACCTTGCCTACCTCCCCTTCGACCGTCTCATTATCCGAGTCATAGCCGCACTGGGTAGGGAGATCCAATGCCAGGTTCGGACCTCCTGTATATCTTAACTTAGCCATTAACTTATAATAATCCCTGGTGTCTTCCGCGGTGCCATATCCGGAATATGTCCCTGCCCTTTTCAACCCCCCCGGTTTTGCGCCTTTTTCAATTCGGGGCACAAGACTTACTGGATAAGCTGATGGGGTAAATGGATATTGCCCTGGAAAACCAACATCCCGCTCAAAGTCAAAATCCGCTATATCCAAAGGCGTATAGAATTCTGTCGGCATTTTCTCTATACCAAACCTCTTGGCAGCAGGCAACAACACCTTCTCCTCCCATTCCTTCCTCTTCTCTTTTATCTCACTCAATTTATCTTTATTGTCCATGATACCTTTGCCTCCTCCTAGACCTGAAATATTTCAACCAGAATCTCTCACACTCCCTTACGCACGTTCTCTTTGATGTATTCCGCAATCTTCTTTATCAAAGTACCCGGACCAAAAATTTCCGCAACACCTTTCTCCTTGAGTATGGGAATGTGCTCCTCGGGTATAATGCCACCACCTATAACTAACATATCCCCAGCATCATTTTCCCTCAAAAGATCCATAACCTTGGGGAAGAATGTCAGATGGGCTCCGGAGAGGATGCTAAGCCCCACAACATCCACATCCTCTTGCAGCGCAGAGTTTACAATCTGTTGGGCTGACTGTCTCCTTCCGGTATAGATTACTTCCATACCCTGGTCTCTCAGCCCGAAGGAGAGAACCTTTGCGCCTCTATCATGCCCGTCAAGCCCGGGCTTTGCTATTAATACCTTTATCTTCCTCTCTTTTTCCATAAAAAATACCTCCTCAGAAATACGGTTTACGGTTAACAGTTTACAGTTAATAATTAACCGATAACTGGTAACTGAATTACTCTTTGTGCCTTTGGTGCTCTGTGCCTTTGTGCCTAGTTTTAATCATAGATAGTCTGACATTCAAGTATCTCCACTGGTACCTCGGTTTCTCTTTCTATATCCATATATACCCTTCCTGTCAGGTCCCTTCCCCACCCACTTAGATTGAAGGGCGAAGATGGGATTACGACCAAATCTGGTTTTACATCCGTTGAGTTAATATAATCTTTTATATAGTCAATATAATCCTGGACTACTAATAAATCCCCCATACAGATATTACCCCCCAAAAATCGGTTTGGAGGAACAGCAACCTTTATATCAATTGCCCTTCCTCTAAAGAAAGGGGATTCCAGCATCACCTTTTCCAGCAATGGCTTAATAAGGATTGACGTAAGGAAGAGGATGTTTTTGGCACCTTTCTTTTCGATAAGGTATTCTAATGACTCCAGGTAACCTCCCCGAAGACCTGTGCCCATAAATATTATCCCGAGATGGGTGTCGATATCCCTCGAATATGGGTATGAAGTCTTGTTTAAATTGAGTAAGAGATCCAATGTACGACCCTTCCTCAAGACCTCTATTGCCACAGATTCAATCTCATTCTTCTGTAAAATGGAGAGAAGGGTTCGTGCCTGTGGTCTATTGTGGATCACATTGCTGCCTATCTTCGTCAATATATCGCCTGGTTGCAAGCTACTGTCAGACCCAGGAGAGCCTTTCACTATTCCGATAACTTCCGGCAGGTTCTTTTGATTACAAAACAGTCTCTCCTCATACATAGCAGGCCTGATTACTATGGGAACCTGATATTTATACCTTATATCCTTTACCTTCCTGGCAATCGCTTCCCACGTGAAGTCGTGGTCGAAAAGTTCCCTTTCTGAAAAGTACTTAGAGTACCCCGGTAAGCTGATTTCTACGAGATGGGCGTCATTTTCATCAGCATAGTCAATCGTTTTCTCCATGTCATCCAGCATCTCCTCCGGAGATCCGTCAGGCCATGGCACAATGACTATGTTGTAGGGAATACCAGCTTTCCTGAGTAAAGGCAGAGATTTGATAGCGATCTCCGGGGTTTTGTCATGCATTAACCTCTGCCTCCTATGAGTTGAAGAACTATGCAGGGCAACATCCAGGTGCAATGGATTAAACCCCAAAAGGTAATCAATCATCTCCTCTGTCAGAGTCGAACCATTTGTAGTTATTCTGATAAGTTTATCGCTCTTCTTACGAACTTCCTGTAGTACCTCTCTGAAATGAGGATGAATGAATGCCTCAAAGCTGCTTCCCAGACTTGTGAATAAGTTCTTCTTTTTCTCAGGATAAAAGTATTTCAGGCGGGTCTGTACCTCTCTGAACTCTTCGTCAGGAGACTTAGAAGGGTTAGTAAGTGCCAGAGATGGGGGGCATCCTTTGTTATAACAAAAAACACAGTTGCAGTTGCATCTTGTTGCCAGATATCCCAACATATCAGCGGGATCACAGGAAGACTCTTCAACCCATTGGGACAGGTCTTTAAGCCTGAAGGCATCGACTTTCACTATCTTTCCATGACTTTCCAGCTCTACCAAATCCAACAAACCCTGCAGCAGCCGTTGAATATACTCGACAGTCGGCTCATAAAGGGCAGCATTTTTTATGGATCGGAAACTGCTTCCTTGACCGTTCCTCTCCCCTCCGCCAGATTCCCGCATAGCTTCCCTAAACAGAGGGCTTTCCAGTATCTTCCTGCCCGATGAGGCAGCGCTTTCATTGTCTTGATCATATAACCCGTGTATGAGGCTTCTATCGTTCATGAGCTTGAACCCGTCAATTCTGATTTCTGAATCTCCACTACAGGGGATTACTATATCGAGGATACTTTGCAGGTGTTTCTTTACCAGATCCAGCCTTGAATTACACTTACCGCCTTCTTTATTATTGGCTTCGTCTATCCTGTATCGAAAGATATAATCATTGTCCGAAGATACTGTCTGTTTCCAGTTCATCTATGATATTCCTCTTTTTATCCATTGCTAAAGGTAACTACTCAGGTTGTTAGGTTCACGGTTCACAGTTCACGGTTGGTTGCCTTGATTTCTTTAAAAACGTTCAATTTTCATTGCTTTCTAACCTTGAACCTTGAACCCTGGAACTTTGAACCTAAGTAGTTACTATAACCTCGCCTTTACATGTTTTGCCAATTCTTTAGCATTCTCCTCTGCCTCTGTTTGAATAGCCCCTATCACCCTGGGGGGATGTGTCAGCAGAGCGAGAATACCTGCACCCACAGCACAGAACCCTGCCAGATAGAAAGGGATAGCGTAGCTACCGGTACGATCGAAGATGAAACCGGCGAGGGCGGGGCTACCCGATGCGAAGATTACAGCCAACCCGTGGGTGATCGCGATCAGCCTGGCCAGATAGTCCGTACCGAAATAGCACCCCAACAGGCCGGGAATCAGTGGTACACGGGCCCCGGAAAAAACGCCCAGGGCGAGCATAATGACGAAGATTACAGCCGCCCCCGGTGTCCCTATTAAAACTAAAACAAAGACAGGTACTGCAGTGAGAAAGGAGAAGAGGGCGATACCTTTGGTCCATCCTAACACGTCCGAAAGGGCTCCTCCGCCGACGCGGGCGATGGTGCCTCCGATCCCGAATGCCCCCAATGCGCTTGCCGCCGCCAGTGCCGTTACACCCCTGTCAGTAGCAAATCGAACGATGTGCGCCGAGAGTACATAGGGTGGCACCAGAGAGAGTACATAGATGCCCCATATGCAGTAAAATGCTTTTGTCCTGACGGCAGCACCTATCCTCCAGTGCTCTTTATCGGCCGGAGCCTCTCCTTGCTGGTTTTCTGAGTTATGGATAGCGGCTGTCATTCGCTGCGGCGCGGCGCCATAGGGCAACATCCCTTTTTCCAGGGGACTTTGTATCAGAACCAGGGCACTTAGAGTCAGTGCCACGAAGCAAAGCACACCCAGACCAATGTATGCCTCACGCCAGCCATAAGAAGTGATGAACCAGCTCAATAGCGGGCTTAAGACCATCGTTCCTGCCCCCACACCGGAGGCAACTATCCCCAGTGTCAGTCCGCGCTTTCTCTCAAACCACCGCTGTACTACCGCCAGGGGTGGCGACCAGGTAGCGGCTGTTCCAATGCCGGTAAGGGCATAGGTGAGATAGAAGTGTCCCACGGAGGCGGCACGGCTGGTCAGGAAAAGACCGGTGCCCGTGAGTACAGCACCCAGTAACATGGCAAATCTCGGCCCACGCACATCGGTCAACCAACCCATGAAATAGCCTGAGATCGCGAAGCTGATCAGCCACACGGTGTTTATCGATGCAGTGGTAGCCCGCGTCCAGCCAAATTCCTCCTGAAGAGGTTGAAAGAATACGCCAAAGCTATAAAAGAGACCACCGGAGACGGCAGTAGCCAGGAATGCCCCGGCAACTACAACCCATCCGTAGTGAATTCGCCATGAGGAGAGCTTTGAATTTTCCATAAACTTTAATGGGATATCGCCACCACTATTCTGATTTATATTTTTTCCTTTACATGCTTTGCCAATTTCTTAGCATGCCCCTCTGCTTCTTTTTGGATAGACCTTATCTTTTCATCGGAATACCCGAGAACCATTTTCAATACCTCTTCAGTATGTTGACCAAGGGTTGGCGGCGGCTCGTGGCTACCATCCATTCCATCCCTGATGTGTATAGGAGTTGCAATAGCCCTGATCGGCCCGCAGACCGGATGATCCATATGAATAACGGTCTCATTATAAATCACCTGAGGGTCTTTCTCTACCTTGTCCAGTGTGTTTATAGGTCCGCCAATTATGTCATGCTCTTTAAACAGCTCCAACCATTCTTCCGTATCCTTCTCAATGAGGGCCTCTTCCATGATACTTTCCAATTCATTCTTAGACTTCAGTCTTTTTTCCATTGTGTCAAACCTCGGATCGTTTAGAAGCCAGCTTCTACCGAGCACATGGGCAATATCCGGCCATGAGAGACCTAATGTTACATGTCCATTCCGTGTCTGAAACACCCCTATAGGGGCAGCAGGATGCCTTTTTCCTTGAGGTTTTGGTGGCTTGCCGGAAAGAAAGAACATCTGAAAGTGGGTGGACATGAGCGACATAGTAGATTCTAAAAGGTTTACATCTACTCTCACTCCTTTGCCTGTCTTCTGCCTTTCGTAGAGGGCTACAACGACACCCATAGCACCAAAAAAACCTCCTGAAAGATCCGCAATTGCAATGCCAGGACGAAGTGGACCGCCATCGGGTTCCCCTGCAAGGCTTAATGAGCCTGCAATCCCTTGAACCATATCATCGATAGCTGGTCTATCCTTATATGGCCCGGCTACACCATATCCGGTAATAGAACAAGAGATAATTTTAGGATTCGTCTTCTTCAAGGTTTCAAAATCAATCCCCAATCTTTCAATGACACCGGCTCTAAAATTGTCAAACACTACATCAGATATTTTGACCAGGTCATAGAATGCCTCTTTGCCTGATTCAGTATACATATCCAGCGCAATGCTCTTCTTGTTTCGATTGAGAGCCAGGGTATAATAGCTCTCACCCTTTAAGCTCGGATTAATCCCCCTAACGATATCCCCCCTGCCTGGAGGCTCTATCTTTAATACCTCTGCCCCCAGGTCACCCAAAAGCTGAGACCCATAGGGCCCTGCATGGGCATGTGATAGGTCCAGGATTCTAATGCCGGTGAGTGGTCCCCTAATTGTCATCTTCTACCCTCCTCTAATTATCTTCCTTGTAACTATTCAGGCAGGCACAAAGGCACAGAGTACCAAAGGCACAAAGTAGGAAAAAACAACGAAACGACCCCACTCTGCTTTGTGCCTATGTGCCTTTGCCACTTTGTGCCTGAGTAGTTACCTTCCTTTGAAAATTGGCTCACGTTTCTCTATAAACGACTTCATGCCCTCAACTCGATCCTCAGTATTCCAGCATACCCCAATGGTCATCACTTCGTAATCAACGGCTTGTGATATGTCCATATTATAAAAATTCTGGAGACCTCTCTTCGCCAGGGCTATTGGTATCGGGGCATTCTTTGCCATTTTCTGGGCCAGTTCTTTTGTTGCGTTAGTGAGGTTATCGTGGGGCACCACTTTATTGACAATGCCGATCCTAAGCGCTTCTTCAGCATCTATCACGTCTCCCGTGAAAATCAATTCTGCCGCCTTGGCATAGCCAACCAGCCTTGGTAAAAACCAGATACCTCCCCAATCAGGATGTACCCCTCGTTTCACAAATGCCTGAGAAAATCTGGCACGCTCACTCGCAATACGGATGTCACACGAGAGGGCAAGGTTGCATCCACCACCCGCTGCAGCCCCATTTACAGCGGCAATGACAGGCTTCTCAATAGAATTGATTAAGAGGACGATCTTGCTCATGGCGGGCCGTTCACTGGTAGCGATATTTGAAAGGGCCTTTGTAGTTCCGGAAACAAATTCATCTATATCGCCCCCTACGCAAAACGCCTTTCCTGCCCCTGTGATCACTATCACACGCACATCACTATCAGAACAGGCGAGTTCAAGGGCTGCCAATATCTCCTGTCGCATATTGCCACCCAGGGCGTTGTATTTTTCAGGTCTATTTAAGGTAATTGTGCCGATACCATCCTCTTTCTCAAATAAAACGAATTCCCATTCCATAACTTACCCCCATATCCTATTCGTAACTTACTCAGGCACAAAGTGGCAAAGGCACATAGGCACAAAGCAGAGTGAGGTCGTTTTGTTGTTTTTCCCTACTTTGTGCCTTTGGTACTCTGTGCCTTTGTGCCTACATGATTAGTCACTCCTACTCAAAGCCTCCAGCCAGCTCCAAAGACAGCCTGTTGGCCCCTTCAACCATCCGCTTAATAAGTTCCTCGATAGTGGTAACCTCCTTTGTCAATCCTGCAACTTGTCCCGCAGGCATAAGCATATAATCCGGATCGTTTTTATGCTTACTGCCCAGTTTGTCCACGAACGCGTTGATTTCCTCCTGTCCGGCACCTTTTTCCTCCATTTCACGAATCGCCATAACAGCCTTATTCTTCAATGCTCTTAGAGGGAAACCCTTTCTTGCCGCAATCATTGTACTATTGTCCCTGGCAGCTAGAATTGCCTGTTTATATACCTCAGGGACAGGGCACTCCTCTGTGGCAAGGAAACGGGTGCCCATCTGTATCCCCTCAGCGCCAAGGGCGTGCACCGCCACCCAACCCCGTGCATCACCTATACCGCCTGCCGCAACCACCGGTATCTTGACCGCATCTACTACCTGGGGAATGAGTGTCAGTGTACTCACTTCATCTCGGCCCACATGTCCGCCTGCCTCTGTCCCCACGGCAATAACGGCATCTACCCCTGCATCCTCTGCCTTCTTCGCCATCTCTACTGTAGGGGCCATGTGCAACACCTTAATCCCTGCCTCTTTAATCCTCTTTATGAGTTTACCTGCATCACCGGCCGAGGTAGTGATCGTCTTTATCCCTTCTTCAATAGCTATCTCCAGGGCCTCAAAGGCATTGGGTCTGTAGACAGGGATATTTATACCGAGGGGGTTGTCCGTCAATTCACGGGCATTTCTGATCTGTTTTCTCAAAGGTTCTGCCTTCATCCCTGAGGCAGCTATTAAACCAAAACCCCCTGCGTTGGACATGGCTGCCGCCATTTTCGCAAGGGTAATAAAACGCATTGCCCCCAGGATAATGGGATATTGAGAACCAAGTATCTCGGTGATCCTGTTTTTCATAGAGCCTCCTTTTTTTAGACTGTTAGACTGAAGGCTGAAGGCTGAAGTAGGCTAATAGTCTATAGCCTAAACTTCAGCCTATCCACCTGAACTATTCTTTGTGCCTCTGTGCCTACCTGATTAGTTACAAAAATAAGCGCTATCTCCCTTTCCAGGCAGGTGGCCTCTTTTCCACGAAGGCTTTAAAACCCTCCATTATGTCCTCAGTGCGCATCAGGCTATGAGTTACATGGTCTGTTAGAGACATGGCATCAGGGCGGCTCATATCCTCCCCTCTCCGAATCAGCTCTTTTACTGCCCTTATTGCGAGAGGACTATTTTGACAGATACTCTCAGCCATCTCCGTTGCCGTAGGGAGAAGCTGCTCAGCGGAAACTATCCGGGTCACCAGCCCCACCTCGTAGGCCCTCTGAGCGCTGATTTTATCTGTGGTAAGGAGCATTTCATGGGCAACCCCTCGGGGGATATAGCGCTGAAGAAGCGCAGTAAAGGTTGCCGGCATGCCCAACCTCGGCTCCGGCACCCCAAATTGAGCGCTCTCAACGGCAATCCTTATATCGCTCTCCAACGCCAGCCACAAGCCTCCACCAAGACAATATCCGTTGATGGCCGCAATAATGGGTTTCGAGACATCATATCTTGCAGGAGATGCACGCCAAACAGGCGCCTCTTTCTCCCAAGAAATCACCCTTGACGGAGGATTGCCCTTCATTGCCTCCAACATCTCCACGTCCGATACAATATCAACCCCGGCGCAAAATGCCTTCCCAGCGCCCGTGAGGACACCCACCCACACGTCATCATCGTCCCTGAAATTCACCCAGGTCTTCGCTAACTCATTGACAAGCTCAGGATTGAGGGCATTCAACTTCTCAGGACGATTCAGGGTAATATAAGCGATTTTATCCTTCTTCTCATAGATGACTAATGACATAAAGCACCTCCTTTTGGTACTAGCCCTTGTAACTACTCAGGCACAAAGTGGCAAAGGCACATAGGCACAAAGCAGAGCGGAGCAGGGTCGTTTCGTTGTTTTTTCCTACTTTGTGCCTTTGGTGCTCTGTGCCTTTGTGCCTACCTGAATAGTTACTAGCCCTTTAAAGCAAACATTACATCACAGCATTCATCACCGGCAGCTACTGTCTTAAAGATAGAGAGGTCAATTTCTTCCCCTGTAGCCGCCTCGAAGATACCTTTATCCATGTTCATCATGGCCTCACATATCGGACGACCGGCACCGGCCAAGCCTAATGCACACCGTTCGTTTTTGCATCTAAGCCTTTTTTCTGTGAGTTCGAGTAGTGTTACCGGACTTTTACGCCGTTTAGCGCCTTCCAAAAAGGCGCTGCCAACACTCTTGAGATCAAAGGAATCCAAATTTGTTCTCATCTGGTTTCCAATAGCCCTTCCCAACCTGCGGCACACATCCCCAATAAGAGGCAGAACCTCATCACCATAGTTTTTATAAATGATACGGCTTAACAATGCCAGTGCATCCCTAGCGGTATTTACCTCAACTTCTTTCAATGAGTTCATAATGACCCCCCCCTGAATATTTGTGTAAAGATGGGCTCAAGAGACTGACCTCTTCTGTTCCGGCTCGCCAAATCTTTCCCTTTCTCTTTTCTTCAACTCGACCTTCTTGACCTTGCCACTCGTAGTCATGGGAAACTCCTTCAAGAATTCCAGGTGTGTGGGATATTTATATTTGGCTACTTTACCCTCCAGATACTCGCCTATCTCCTCTAGGGTAATGGTTTCCCCTTCCTTCAATACAATAAAGGCCTTCCCGGTCTCGCCCCATTTTTTATCAGGCACACCGATAATCGCTGCATTGGCGATCTTGGGATGGTCAGCCAGAACCTTCTCTGTTTCAGCAGGATACACATTTTCACCCCCGCTGCGATACATATCCTTGGCCCGATCTACTATATAAAAATAACCTTCTTCATCCGTATAACCCAGGTCGCCGGTGTCAAGCACCTCGTTTACAAGCACCTTTCCAGTTTCCTCCGGCATATTCCAATAGCCGCTCATCCTGGTAGGTCCCTTGCATACAATGCGGCCGACTTGACCGGGGGGAAGTTTGTTCCATTCATCGTCCGCTATCCAGACCTCGGTGCAGAATCCTGGCAACCCGATAGAACCCTTCTTCCTTTCCACATCTTCTTTGGGCAGCATCATCATCGCCGAGTTTTCAGTCTGACCAAACCCCTGCTGCAAAAAAAGCCCCTTTTGCGCCAGTTCATCAAGCAAACTGAGGGGTGTTCTTTCCCCTCCTCCGAATGTAATTCGAACACTACTTGTATCGACTTCATTGAGCCGTCCTGCCTGGAGCACAAACCTCCACATTGTAGTAAGAGAAAATACAATAGTGGCTCTGTATCTTTCAATATCTTCGGCATACCTTACCGGATCAAAGTCCTGTCTCAAAATCATTGTTGCGCCTCTCCAAAAAACAGGCGTGGCAGTGACAAAAATACCTCCGGAATGAAACAGAGGCAACTGCGCCAGGATTATATCATCTGACCTCATGTCCATGTACATCATGATCTGAATGTTCTTAAAATAGGTCTGCAGGTGAGAGACAAGGGCTCCTTTAGGGGCTCCCATTGTCCCTGATGTATATATATATAATGGCCAGAGGATCATCCATGTCGACAGGCTTATCGGGCTGTGGCTCATCAACAGGGTATTTCTCGATCACTTCGTGGTAGCCCGCCGCCCATTCAGGACAGCTTAGGGTCTCTTCTTGAGCGCTTCTCTTTACAAAAATGAATTTATCCTTTTCAACCTTTATCCTGGAGCGAATGGAACCGGTCATCTCTGTAAACTTGTCATGAAACATAAAGACACGAGCGCCACAGTTGTTAAGCTGATACTCTACCTCAGGCCCAACCAGACGGAAATTCAACGGGACAAAGATGAGCCCAAGTTTGGCTGCCGCAAAGTAAACCTCGAGGAATTCGGGGCAGTTTAAGAGCATCACCGAAATTCTGTCACCCTTTTTGACCCCCATTTCTTTCAGAAGATTGGCAACACGGTTGGCGTTATCGTTAATCTCCTTATAAGTAACTGGTCTATCCTCATAAATCAAAGCCGGTTTATTCGGTGTAAGCCTTGCCCTTTTTGTCGCTATACGCCCTATATCCCATTCCATTATAAATATCTCCTCTCTTTGTTTCAGTCTACTGTGACTACTCAGGTAGGCACAAAGGCACAGAGTACCAAAGGCACAAAGTAGGAAAAAACAACGAAACGACTTTGCTCCACTCTGCTTTGTGCCTATGTGCCTTTGCCACTTTGTGCCTGAATAGTTACAAACATTCTTACTTCTTTGTCACAGTCTCCATAAGTTCTCTGACGTTCTTCACCCCAGTCAGGTTTGAAAGCATACCTAACGATTTCTCCACCCCCTCATTAGACAGGACGGTGGAAGCACAGTCTTTATATTTTTCATTGAACTGATCAGGGGTTAATGGATTCTGAGGTAATCCCTTAGATATGTTCACTTCATGGGAGTATTCTTTACCATCCTTGAGCTTTACAGTAACCGATTGAGGGCCCAACCCCTCGAGTGGTTGTCCCAAAGCCGGCATAGGATACTTTTCCACCCACTTCGTCCGTTCTATCAGGCTCTTCACCGGGGGTTCATTCACCCCTTCATCAGTCAAATGCTTGAGCTTAACCTCACCGGAATGAAGGGCTCTGGCCACTGTATACTCCAGGCTGAACTTTCCCTCTAAACCTGTCCTGGGACGGTGATGAATAAGTAATCGGTTTATCATAAAGGAATTAGTGCCCAATTCTACTTCGGCTATATCATCTGATTTCAGCCCATACTCCTTCTTCAGAAAGAGGGCGGCATCGATACTGCAATGGGTTCCACCACAAGAGGGATAGGGCTTGATAGCAATCCCGGAGAAGGTAGGGGAGGTAATGTTGAAAATCTTCCCCAGACCCTCACTGGCTTTTGCCCAATCAACCTCCTCATCATGGCCGAATACCTTTGCAAAACCTAGCGGGGCTTCAATTATGTTCTCATCAGCAGTAAAGCCTGCCTGAGCTAAGAGGGCCGCCTGAATACCATTGGCCGCAGCCTGCCCAGCATGAAGAGGCTTGGTCATGGTACCGAAGTTCTGCCTTAACCCGCCAGCTAAAGAGGCGACAATGCCCAATGTCATCCTCACCTGATGTACATTGAGTTTCAGCAGCCAGGCTGCTGCTGCTGCCGCCCCTAAGCTGCCAAAATTGTCTGTACTGTGCCATCCCCGTGTATAGTGGCTCATCATGAGCGGTCCGCAGAGACAGCTAGCCACCTCAAAACCGATAACATAGGCAGCCAAAATATCCTTCCCTGAAGTCCCTATGCTTTCCCCAATGGCTAAAACCGCTGGCGCCAGGGCTACCGATGGGTGTCCAAAGCCACCCATATCGTCATAGTCCAGGGCATGCCCCATCGTGCCATTAACCAGAGCTGCCAGGTATGGAGATGTCTTCAAATCACTGCCGATTATACTACAGTCATTAACCCCTCCCATCTTCCTGGCGTAGTCCCTCATTATCTTCCCAAGTGGCTCCAATGAGCCTGGGAAGGTCACCCCTATACAATCGGTAATCCCCATCCGGGCAATATTAAGGGCATCCTGTGGGATACCATCCACACCTGTTTCGGCTACAAAATGTGCCAACTTTTCTGTAATCATCTCTTTCTCCTCCTTATAAATAGTGGTTGAATTGAGCCCAGGTAGGCCCATACATCTTCATTTTTCGAAAACGAAGAAAAACACTATTAGCCCACCTTCTCTTTAATAAAAGCAACTATTGTATCGAATGGAGTGGACGTAGGGAAAACACCATCTATCCCAATCTCCTTCAGTTTCTCGAAATCCTCTTCTGTTGGGATCAGACCTCCTACTATGATCGTTTTGTCTTCTACGCCCTTTTCTTTTAGTTTCTTCAACAGTTTTTTACTAATGGGGATATGAACTCCATTTAGTATACTGAGACCGATAACGTCAACATCCTCTTGAATCGCTGTAGCCACAATTTGGTCAACATTTTGGTGTAATCCGGTATAAATCACTTCCATTCCTGCATCCCTTAAAGCTTTGACCACAACCTTAGCTCCCCTGTCATGACCGTCCAATCCTGGCTTCGCAACCAAAACCCTTATCGGAACATCTCTTTCACTCATGGACAACTCCTTTTCTGACTCAGTATTGACATATCAAACTATAGAAGGCTCCCTAAACTTACCAAAAACCTCTTTCATAACGACCGTTATTTCACCAACCGTACCATACTCTCTTACCACGTCGATAATATAGGGAATAGTATTTTCGTCACCTTTAAGGACTGACCGTAACCTATCCAAAGAGGACTTAACCTTTTGTTCATTCCTCTTCTTCTTCACCTCTTTAAGTTTCTCCAACTGATTCTTCAGTGTATCGGCGGACATTTGATGTAACTCAAATTCTCTTACCTCTTCCTCAATCCTGAACATGTTGACACCAACCTTTGCCTTCTCCCCTGATATGAGCTTCTTTTCCTCTTCATAAGCGCCTTTGAGAATTTCCCCCTGAACATAGCCACTTTCTATCAGCTTCACCATCCCGCCCTTTTTTTCCACATCGGCCATCATCTTCTTCATCTCTCCCTCTATACGGTTGGTGAGAAATTCAACATAATAAGAACCACCGAGTGGGTCGACTACCTTTGTTACACCACTCTCATAGGCTATTATCTGCTGGGTCCTGAGGGCAATTCGTTCTGAATTTTCGGTGGGAATGGCATATGCCTCGTCATACGGACAGGTCATTATAGCCTGTGCCCCTCCAAGCACTACACCAAGGGTGCCAATAGCCGCACGTATAATATTTGTCTCAGGCTGTTCTTTGGTCAGGTCTATCCCTGCACCACCGGAGGCAAAGACTCGAAGCATCATAGACTTCGGATCCTTTGCGCCGAACCGTTCCTTCATAATCCTTGCCCATAACCGTCTAATCGCCCGCATCTTTGCGATCTCTTCAAAGAACTCCTCTCGATTCGCAAAGAGAAAGCTCAATCTAGGAGCGAAACTGTCTACATCCAATCCCCTCTTCATTGCATAATTTACATAAGTGATCGCGTTTGACAGGGTGTATGCCCCTTCCTGAACAGGGTTTGCCCCAGCACCTCTCAAATGCGCCCCACAGATACTTATGGGGTTAAACCTTGGAAGGTTCCTTGTACAGTACTCGATAATATCCGTAACCAACCTTAAGGATGGTCCGGGAGGAAAAAGCCACGTTCCCCTGGCGATGTATTCTTTCAGAATATCATTCTGGAGCGTTCCCCCTATCTTTTCTAAAGGAACACCCTGTTTCTCTGCAACCACCACATACATGGCCAGTATAATCGGCGCAACTCCATTGATGGTAAATGATGTGGTTATCTTGTCCAGGGGCATCCCATGGAAGATCGTTTCCATATCCTTGACAGTATCCACCGCAACACCAACCCTGCCAACCTCTTCCTCAACCATCGGATCATCCGAGTCGAAACCCATCTGCGTTGCAAGATCGAATGCCACGCTCAAACCCGTGTTGCCTTCTTTCAACAAATACTTATATCTCTCATTTGTCTCCTCTGCTGTCCCAAAACCTGCGTATTGCCTCATCGTCCATGGACTGGATCTGTACATAGAGGAATAGACGCCTCGAGTATAGGGATATTCCCCGGGGAATCCCAAATCTCTCTTATAGTCGAAATCATCTAGATCTGCGGGAGTGTAAACCACATCCAGGTCAAAACCCGACACACTCTTCGCCTCCTTGATCGGCCTTTTGTTCAGACAATCCTGAACCCACTTGTTCTTATCTCTCTTAATCTCGTCTATTTCCTTCATAACTTTATCCTCTCCTTTAGGTTTTTAGATAAAGCCACCATCACTTTTTACAGAAAACAATCGCGTAACACTTCTTTATCAGAAAAGATCTCATTAGAAGCGGAATAGGGGTCAATCTCACCATCTGCTATCTTTTTTACCAATACAGAGAATTTCCCTTCCTTTCTTATCCGTTCTACAATTTTATCCTTTATCCTTCTCTCAACAATCTCTGCAAGTTCACTCTCTCTTTGTCTTCGACGTCTGACAGACAAGTTTCCGGTTTGTAACAAAACATCTCGATGATGTTCTATTTCAGCATACAACTCATCAATGCCGATACCGTTATTCGCCTGGGTCTCCATCACGGGTACCTGCCAATAGGTTTGTTTCTGGCTATCATTTAACATCGTTCTAAGTTCACCTGCCATCTGCTTTGCACCTTCCCTGTCAGCCTTATTAACAACGAAGATATCGGCAATCTCCATCAAACCCGCCTTCATCGTCTGAATAGTATCACCAGCTTCCGGAACCAGCACTACCAGAACAGTATCCACTGCCTTAATAATATCCAACTCCGTCTGGCCTACACCAACGGTCTCTACAATAATTATATCCTTACCAAAGGCATCCAGCAGCCTGATAACACATTTTGCTGCGTTAGTAAGCCCCCCAAAGCTTCCCCGGGTTGCCATGCTTCGAATAAAGACACCATCATCAAGATAGTGTTTCTGCATCCTTACCCGATCACCGAGTAGTGCACCTCCAGAAAAGGGGCTGGTGGGATCCACTGCTACTATCCCAACGGTCAAACCCTTTCGCCTTATTATTGAAGTCAATTCGTCCACTAATGTACTTTTGCCACCACCTGGGGGGCCGGTTATCCCTAAAAGATACGCGTTTCCTATGTGAGGATAAATCGCTTTCATAATCTCAGGAACACTCTGGGACTGATTCTCCAAGATCGTTATAAGCCTGGCAAGGGCAATCTGATCACCCGAAAACATCTTGTCTATTAACTCCATGAAATCCTCCTCAAACCTCCATAACCCTGACAGGTCACCAACAAGTATGAAAATTCATTTTCACAGCACGTAACTACTCAGGCACAAAGTTCCCCTACCTTCTGTTTTTTTAACCGTGAACCGATAACTGTAAACCGTGAACGGTTACTTTGCGCCTGCCTGAATAGTTACCATAGCACAATGTAATAGGTTAATTACTCAGGGGTTTAGGCTGAAGGCTGAAGGATTTTACCATCGCATTCAGTCTTCAGCTTATCTACTTGCAATCTTTCCAGATACTCCTGGAGTATCTCACCATTTATCGTGATATGGTTTTCTACGAGAGACCTTACTAAGTTGGCATCTTTCTTGATAAAGGCTTCAATAATCCTTTCATGGGCATCCATGAATACTTTCAGCGGATTGGGACGTATCGTAATGAGAAACCAATTTTGAGGGATCATGTCCACCTTCTCTCGAATCAATTCCACAAGGCCTATTACGCCACATTTCCTCACAAATACCCCATGGAATTTTTCATTTAACCTCAACCATCTTTCGTAATCGTTTTCCAGGGTAGCGGTTTCCATTTGCAATTGATACTCTTTGAGCTTCTCAATGTCGTCAGTCTCCATGTATTTTACAGCCTGTCCAGCCGCTGCTCCAGCCAGGACAGCAGTAATAAAATAAATATCTTCTATCTCTTTATATTGAAGTTTGCGAACTGCGGCTCCTTTATTCGGGATTGTCTCCACGATCTTTTCAAAGCTCAGCCTTCTTATCGCTTCCCGCAACGGGGTGCGACTCACCTGCAACTCTTCGGCCAGAGTGGCCTCCACTAATCTTTCACCGGGCATGAGATAACCGTATTTTATAGCGTGTTTCAAGGCGCTATAGATCGCCTTTTCTAAAGGTTCCCCATCTTTAACCTCCAGTTTAAGCTTCGCTGGAGCAGCCATAATTTCACCTGCCCTTTCTAAAACCATTGATCCCCTCCTTAACCGATGCCTTGTTTAGTACCTGCCTGAGTCCCCCTGAAATAAGTTTTATTAAAACTCCTTTCCCCTCACGGAAAGAACAGGGCACGGTGATCTTCTTACAACCTTTTCAGCCACGCTTCCCATAAGAATGTGGCTCAACTCTGACCTGCCACGGGTAGCAATAACAACCAAATCAACTTTTCTTTCTTTAGCCACCCTGATGATTTCTTCGGCTGGAATACCTACTTCGATAAGTTGTCCTTCAAATAAGGTTTGATCTGTTTCTCCTTTCAGAATTTTCTCAATCCTTTCATTAACGTCGCGTTTCTTTCTTTCCAGGAATTCTCCTGGGGGATCAGTATCGCCTAAGAAACCCCGAACGGTTTTTATTTCGTTTATCAACTCTTGAGAAATCACATGCAAAAGCAAGATTTTTGCTCCAAAGTGCCTGGCAAGAGCTACCCCATATTTCAATGCACGTATAGAAAAATCAGAAAAGTCTATAGGAACCAATATCTTCTTAATCTCTACCATTTTAACACCTCCGTTTTATTTTGTGGTCTGGTGATGCTTTTCCCTTTTAACCAGCTCAGGGGTTACCCTCATGTTCCAGCATCAAAATGACTCCTAACATAGTCCACTATATCTGAAATCTTTGTTCCGGGGGTAAATATCCCTTCTATTCCAATCCCTTTCAATGTGGGTACAATTGGTGGGGGGATGATCCCGCCAACAATGATCTGAATATCCCGGATTGATCTCTCCTTGAGCAACTCTACCAATCTCGGCACAAGAATTTCAGGAGCGCCATCCATAATTCGGTAGCCTATGAAGTCTACATCCTCCTGAACGGCAGATTCCACTATCTGAGGGGGAATCTGGAACCCCCCGAGTATTACCTCTATACCTGCCTCCCTCAACCCTTTTCCCACTACATAGTAGCCGGTAGCGTGGCCCGGACTGTCAGAAACCACCAGCACTCTGATCTTTTTATTGTTCCCCAATCTCCACCTCCAAAGGTAAAGGGTAACTATTCAGGTAGGCACAAAGGCACAGAGTGCCAAAGGCACAAAGAAGGAAAAAACGATGAAACGACCCTGCTCCGCTCTGCTTTGTGCCTATGTGCCTTTGCCACTTTGTGCCTGAGTAGTTACGGTAATTGTAACTACTCAGGTGCTACATCCCAAAGTAACATCCCCATACATGGCCTAGATTTGCCGGGCCATAAACCTTTTCTCTTATCTCAACAATCTCTCCGATGCTCAGATATGCCTTAACAGCCTCTATCATAGGTCCTATTATGTTTATTCTATCCCTGTACGCATCTTCCAGCAGCCTCTTCGCTTTCTCTGCTTTTCCATGGTCTCTTTCCTTCTTAACTCCATTGAGTCTTGCTATCTGTTTGTCTCTCCATGTAGGGTCGTATCCCAGAATGTCCGTATTACCGAGGGCAATCCCCTCCTCATCCTCCCTCGTAACAAATCTGTTAACGCCCACCATAGCCCTTTCGTTATTATCTATGGCCTTTTGCCTGAGATATCCGGACTCTCTGCCCTGATCAACAATATACTGATATGCCTTCCGGGGCTGCATATCCTCTAATTCTTTCAGTATCTCTACTGCCTTTTGTTCAAGTTGATTGGTAAGGGATTCTATACAATATGAACCCCCTAAAGGATCTATAACGTTTGCCACACCGCTTTCATTGCCAATTATCTGTTGGGTACGCAGTGATAGGGTAGCCGAAGCCCTGGTTGGTATGGCCAATACCTCGTCAAAGGAGTTTACAGACATTGACTGAGCGCCCCCCAGCACAGCGGCAAGGGCGTGGATGGTAGAGCGGATTACGTTATTAAGGGGCTGTTGGGCTGTCAGGTTAATTGCTGTGGTCTGGGTATGGAATCGCATGAGCCGTGATCTGGGATCCCTGGCATTGAACCTTTCTTTAATGGTTCTTGCCCACAACCTGCGCATTGCGCGGAATTTGGCTACCTCCTCCAGGAAGTCATTCTCAGAGCTGAGAAAGAAGGATATCCTTGGGGCAACTTCATCAACATCTATGTTCCTTGCCATTACGGATTGCAGGGTAAAACCTCCCATGTAGACTCCAAAGGCAATCTCTTCGGGGGCAGATATGCCTTCATCCCGGATATTCCTCACAGAGATACTGGCATGGTTCCATCGCGGCAGATTCTTTGTGCAATACTCACTGATATCCACCGACCCATTCCCCCTCATTTGCGGACCCTCACCAAAAGGGAAAACACAGTTCTGAATAGTTCCAGACAGATTCTTAAAATCTACACCCTGCCTTTCGGCTTCTGCCAGAATCATGGCAAAGACAGGTATGGAAAAGCCAATCTGGTTGATACTTATCTCAGACATATCTATCCCGTCAAAGAGGGTTTCAATGTCTGCCAGGGTATCAATCCATACACCGCCCTTTCCCAGGATGCCATAGCTCCGTTCATCACTGGACTCATAGTGCTGGTAGCCCATTCCGCAGACACTGAATCCGGTCTGCCCTTGTTTAAACAGATACTTCAGCCTCCCGTTGGTCTCCTCAGCAGTCCCCAATCCTACTACCTGTCTTATAGTCCATTCTTTTGTCCGATAACCTGCTGGAGTGACCCCCCTGGTAAAGGGATACAAACCGGGTGAAGAAATATCTTCAAGATAGTTATTGTCTTTAATATCAAGGGGTGTGTAAATCGGTTTTAAGGGGAGCCCTGAAAGGGTTTTTGTCTCTTTCTCTTCTATTGAAAATTTCTTTAAGACCTCTTTAACATTGGCTTCATATTCCTTGTTCAATTGCTCAATCTCTTTCAATACCTCTACCTTAAACAATTTCTACCTCCAAAGTAACTGATCAGGCACAGAGGGGCAAAGGCACAAAGGCACAAAGTTGTCTTGCCTATCTGCCTGTGCGTTGCCTGACTGGGAGCGTCCTCGCTCAGGCAGGCACGCAGACAGGTTTGCTGCTTAACTTCCTGATTAAACTGCTAAGCATTCGTTCTATTTCTCGGCTTAATTCATATAGCTTATCGAATTCACCTCTGTCCAAATATTGCAGGTTCACAGAAATTTCCATCTGGGTTTGCAATTCATACAGAGAACCCGTTGCAATTCGCAAGAAATGAATATACTCATTAGTCGAATTTCGACCATAACCTTCCGCCATGTTGCTGGGAATTGAAATCGCAGAACGTCTCACTTGAGAAGTTAATCCGTAAGCTTCATCCTTGGGAAACCCTTTAGAAATCTTATATATTTCAGTAACTAAAGTCATTGATTTCTGCCAGACTTGCAGCTCTCTATATGTTTTCATTTTTTCTTTGTGCCCCTGTGCCTTTGCCCCTTTGAACCTGAGTTCTCTAATCCATCAATCTCGGCAGCCACAATACAAGTTCAGGGAAAACAACAAACAATGCCAGAACGGCAAACTCCAGGATCACGTAGGGCATAGTCCCACTTATGATTTCTTCCATCGTCACGTCATCGGCTATAGACTTCATGGTATATAGATTTAGACCAACAGGCGGGGTAATAACAGCCATTTCCAGGTTCATCACCAGAATGATACCATACCATAAAGGGTCAAAGCCCAGAGCAATTACTGTAGGGAGAAAGATAGGAGTGGTTACCAATACTATTGATGCCCCATCAATGAAACAACCCATAAATACCAGGATCACCATAAAGAATATCATGACAAGGAAGGGGGATAAACCCAGTGAAACAGAGAATTCTGCCAACCGATCAGGTACCCTGGTATAAAGCAAAAACTGCCCAAAGGCAAAGGCGCATGCAGCAATGAGTATAACGGCGCCCACAATTCGGGCGGTGTTGCCAAATATCTTACTGAGAGCCTCCCGGTTTAAAGACCTGTATACGAAAGCCCCAATCAAAAGGGCAACTGCGGCTCCAATGGCCCCTGCTTCAGTTGGCGTACAGATACCGGTATAGATGCTGACCATTACCGCAACGATGAGTACAAGCGCCGTCCATAACTTCTTAAGGGAGGAAAATTTCTCCTTCCACGTTATCCTATCCTCACTCCTCACAGCAAGGGCAGGGTTTCTAAACGCCTTAACAAGAACATAACCTGCCATTACCAGAGCAAGAAACACCCCTGGTACTATTCCACCAATAAAGAGTTTCCCCACTGACACCCCGGATATCGCGCCATAAAGGATAAAGACCAGACTGGGAGGGATAAGCATTGCCAGTGCGCCAGCGGCTGCAATTGACCCTGATGCAAGTTTCTTATCATAGCCCCGTCTTAACATCTCTGGCAGAGCCATTACACCAATAATAGCAACCCCTATTATGCTTACCCCACACATAGCCCCGAATATGGCGCAGGCAAACACACTTGCAATGGCAAGCCCACCGGGGAGGCGGTAAAACCACTTGTGAAGGGTATCGTACAGGTCTCTGCCAATTCCTGTCTGAAAGATTGTTTCCCCCATTATGATATAGAGGGGAGCCGCTACCAAAACAGGATTGTTAAGCTGAGACATGATTGATAACGGCACCTGGGTAAGCCCTATAACCCCCCCGGCTCAATAAAATGCCAACAGCGCCTGCAATCCCCAGAGATGCAAAAATGGGGCACCTAAACGCTATCAAGCCCAGAAGAATAACAAAGGTTATTATTATGGTCAATTCAGGAGACATGTTTATCCTCCTCTCTAGCTTCAATTATATGCAACAGGTACTCCAGGCAGACAAACAGAGAACCCAGGGGGATGACTATATAAATAACCCACAAAGGCATGCGAAATTCACCGGCCATGTACATGCCATATTTATATGTTGAGAGAGTGGCCTTAGCGCCCATCCAGACCAGGACTGCACAAAACAGGATGACCAGCACAGAAATAAACACATCAAGGCGTCTCTGGGCCCTTTTCGACAGACGGTTCGTCAATATGCTCATGTCAATATGCTGCCCCCTTCTAACCAACTCGGCAGCACAAATAAACCCCATATATACCAATAAAACGGCACCCAGTTCCACAGCCCAGCTCGTTGGTTTCGCAAAAAGATATCTCATCATCACATCATAGCAGGTTATAACCAGCATGACCGATGCCGCCACCCATCCAAGGTAAAAAAAGCCCCTGGAAACCCAATGGATTCCGCTACCTATCTTCATAGTTGTTGATGACATCTATACCTCCTTTCTTACTCAGGTTGTTTAGGCTGAAGGCTGAAGGCTATAAAACATCTCGCAAGGCACGAATCAAGCCATTCAAGACCTTCTCGGTTTCTACGACCTTTGGTTCAATCAGAGATGAATCCTGAACACACAAGAACCCCAAACGCTTCGACAA
>Ga0210009_1001108_pt1 | contig 24849 bp, 25 predicted proteins | sample CryGeyCG2114_065_FD_185457 | JGI IMG/M metagenome (GOLD analysis project Ga0210009, IMG submission 185457) | Groundwater microbial communities from aquifer - Crystal Geyser CG12_big_fil_rev_8/21/14_0.65 (SPAdes) (version 2) | ecosystem: Environmental > Aquatic > Deep subsurface > Groundwater ... | reverse complement strand
TAGCCGCAGAATCACCGGTGCCGGGCGCTTACCTGTTGATTGGTGATGAGCCACCGACGGACGAAGTGCGTTACCATGAAATTCCTGCGCCGGTATTCACGCTGCCGCTGGGTACGAGTAACGGCAATACGAAGGCGGCATTCCAGCAAATGGCCGATACAACCGGCGGACGTATGCTGGAGTTGAAGTTCCAGTAATAAGCTTAAGCCAGTTGCGGGAAGAGCTGTACCATCATGCCGGAGAGTGCAAACAGTGCTGCTGCCAGCATCAATGTCGGGACGGCGATAATAGTCAGAGCCATGCCTGGTGAGATCTTGCAGTGGTTGACCAGCGCTACCCACAGCATATACAGATTCCACAACCCTGCAATAGCGCCAATATAGGGTACTGTTGCCAGCGCCATTGGGGTTGCGGCATAGGCGCTTATCTGGAAGGCATTGGCTGTGGTCAGTTTACCTTTGGCCAGGTTTTTGACCGCCCATGACATGTATGCCGACCAGATCCACAGGCTGATCAGGGACAATCCCCAGATGACCGGAATCATGAATAACATGCCAAGGCTGTAAAAAGGCACGCCGATAAATGTTGCGGCAAAGATAATAATAGAGCCAAAGAACAGCGAATTGCTGTGAAATGCCGCGCCGGGCAGCGCGGAGAAAAATGCTTTCGGCGAGGTGATAATGTCACGCAGCGCTGGAAGCAGTGATTGCATAGGGTTGTTTTTGTCAAAATAGTTCATGTGTCACCTCTGATTGGTGACGCAGGCTTGCGGCATGACGCGGAAGATGCAAGGGGCTGAAGTCAATGCCCTGAACGCAGATGCTGGTGGTTCGTCATTGCATCCCATAGTCATGGCAACATGGGCAGGGTACGATTGCTGCCGGTTCGGCAAAGGGAGTGATCCATGGTGAACAATGCTTCATTGATACTGTTTGATTGTGATGGGACATTAACCGATTCACATGGCCTGATTGTGCGCGCCATGCAGCTTGCATTTTGCGACTGTGATCTGGAGCCGCCAACGTCGACAGCTGTTCAGCAGGTGACCGGTCTGTCGTTGTCGCTTGCAGTGGCCGGCCTGACCGAGGCTGTCGACATGCATGAGCGTATCGTTGCAGCATATCGTTCGCACTACCGCAGCGGGGAGGCGGATATTCAGCTCTTTCCAGGTGTACGTGAAACACTGGATGCGTTGAAAGACAGGGGTTACTGGCTGGGCATTGTGACCGGTAAATCCAAACCGGGCCTGATGCAGGCGCTGGACCTGTTTTCCCTGCGCGACTATTTTTATGTGATACGTACGGCTGATTGCACACACTCCAAGCCGCATCCAGCCATGGTGCTTGAGAGCATGGAGGAGATGGGCGCACAAGCGTGCAACACGCATGTGATTGGTGATGCTGTGTTCGACATGCAGATGGCGCGTGCAGCAGGCGTGCAGGCTATTGGCGTCTCTTACGGCGCAGCCAGTGCCGAAATGCTGGCAGAGGCTGGCGCCTCCCGCATCGTGCACCAGTTCCCCGAGTTGCTGAGCAGTTTTCCCGGATCGCTATCGTTGTTATCATCACCGTCATGATCGTCACACGCATGGCCAAAGTGATTGTGCTAGAATGCCGTGCAAGTATGTCCAATTGTTACCGTACCGAGGAGTAAGTATGTCCAAAACCATTCGTTATACCCTGATTGTTGTCGGCGTGGTCATTGTGCTGCTGCTGGCAGCGCCATTTTTTATTGATGTGAACACCTATAAGGGGCAGATCGAACAGAAGGTGGAGGATGCTACCGGGCGTAGTCTGACGATTGGCAAGATCAGTGCATCGCTCTTTCCCTGGGTCGGTGTGGAGTTGGATGATGTGCATCTGGCTAACCGTATAGGTTTTTCCGACAACGATTTTCTCAGTGTGAAAAAATTACATGTCAAACTGGCACTGTTGCCACTATTGAGTAAAAACGTGGAGATTAAACACTTTGAGATAGTCGATCCCCGGCTTTATCTGGAGCGGCACGAAGATGGTCAGAGCAACTGGGGCGATCTTGCATCGCCGCCAGCAGCCGGTGTTGAGGGTGTTGCAGATAGATCCGGTGGTAATCCTGGCGGAGGCGTGGCGCTGGCCGCCTTGCAGGCTGAATCCCTGTCGCTGACAGGCGGTGAGATGATCTGGGTGGATGGTAAGGCCAGCCCTGTGGCGCTGACAGAGCTGAATATGGCGCTTAATGATGTGCAGCTGAAAAGGCCGGTAGGGGTCAGCATTTCCGGCAAGCTGGATGGTGATGCATTCGAGCTGGATGCCAATATCGGCTCTGTTGGCGATCTGACGAAGCTGAACCCGGTGAATCTGCCCGTGCAGGGGCGGTTGAAAGCCGGGCACATTCGCCTGCAACCGTTTGCCGCTATGATTTCCGGCTGGCCGGCTGAGCTTGGCAATGTGAACAAGGCAGCGGTTGGCATCACTGCCAACCTTGAACAGCGGCCGGGTGGCCTGCGTCTGGGCGAAGGGGTGCTGACACTGGATGCGGCGCACAAGCTGGATATCAACTGGAAGGTAGAGATGTCGGGGGCGGATGAGGTTAAGCTTCAGCGTGCGGCTCTGGCCGTTGACGGTAAGTCACTGCTGGATTTAAAAGGCACTATCCGCCAACTTTCCGGCACACCATCCTTTGAGTTGCATATCGACAGTCAGCCGATTGAGCGGACGTGGCTGACTACTTTTGTGCCGGCGCTGAAAGATATGTATGCAGGCAACCCGGCGCCCTGGCAGCAGCTTGGCGTGAATGCTCTGGTCGCCGGCGACAGCACACATATGGATATTCGTGACCTGCAGCTCAAACTGGATAGGGAGCAGCTTAAGGCAACGGGTGCAGTGATATTTTCCGGTCCCGATATTCGCTTGCGCATCAGTGGTAATCAGTTGCATCTGGATCCATGGCTGCCACAGGGGAAAGAGAAAAAAGATGCTGCTTCCATGCAGCTGATCACTGAAGCCGTAGCTGCCGAGAGCTCGGCTGAGCCGGATTTGCGTTTTCTCAAGAGCTGGCGTGTGACAACCAGGGTGAAGGTCGGGACGCTCTATTTGCGCGGTCTGGAAATGGGTGATTTTTCGCTCGCTATGAATGGTAATGATGGTCACTTTGATCTGAATCCGCTGAGTTTTAATCTGGCTCGTGGCAAGGTGGTGGAGAGGGCCACTGTCAATGTGGCTACCTATCCGGCCAGTTGGACGGAATCGGTTCATATGACCGGTGTGCAGGCCGGCCCTCTGCTGCACTCTCTGGCCGGTATGGATATGCTGAGCGGGACAATGGATATGGATACCCGTTTCAGGGCAACCGGCTTGACAGAGGCGGGTGTGAAAACGCTGAATGGACGCGGCAATGTGTTGTTGACCGACGGCAAACTCAAGGGCTATGACATTGCCGGCGCTATCCGCAAGTTCACCGATCCGACCGCTGCCGCAAGCGGTCCCCAGTCAACAGATTTTGCCAAGCTCTCCGGCAGCTTTGATGTTGTGAACGGTATCGCCACCAATCAGGATCTGTTTATGGCATCACCGCTGTTGCGTATTACCGGCAACGGCACGGTGGATCTGGTGCAGAAGGTGCTGGATTATCATGTGAAACCGCTCGTAGTTGGTACATTGAAAGGTCAGGGTGACAGCGTGATGCGCAAGGGCCTGTCGGTACCGTTGCATATCACCGGTCCGTTTGATGCACCCAAAGTACGCCCGGAAATTAATGCCAGAACCCTGATCGATAATGCACCGGCCCTGCTTAACAAGGGCAATATTGGCGGGGCACTGGGCGGTTTGCTGGGCGGCAAAGGCGGCAGCCAGCCGCCGGCACAGGAGCAACCCGCCACCCAACCGGCTTCACCTGCCAAACAGCTGTTGAAAGGGCTGGGCGGGGTATTTCCCGGTTTTTAACCGGTCAGGAATCTGATATGAGAGTTTTTGAACATTTGCGCCTGCATCCCGAGCGCCCGCAGCTCAGGCAGATTCGCCGTGCGGCGGAGCTGCTGCGGCAGGGGCTGTTTGTGGCCGTGCCGACCGATACCACTTATGCGCTGATGTGCAGGCCCGATGCCAGCGCTGCGGTTGATGCGATCAGGCAGCTGCGGCGACTGGATGATTCCCACTTGTGGGCTCTGGCCTGTGCAGATCTGTCGATGGCCGGTGGTTGCGTGCGCATAGATAATCAGGCTCATCGCATCCTCAAGCGCTGCTTGCCCGGCCCCTATACCTTTATTCTGCCAGCCAGCGCATCGCTGCCGCGCCGGATTTTTGGCAAAAGAAAGGATGTGGGTATACGCATGCCGGATCACCCGATAGCCAGCATGTTGCTGGAAGAGTGTGGAGAGGTTCTGCTGACGACAACGCTGGCTTTTCCCGGTCAGCTTGAGCCGGCTTTTGATCCGGATGAATTTGTACCGCTGCTCAAAAACCAGTCATGTGCGGTTCTTGATGCCGGCTGGGGCGGATTGGTATCCAGCACGGTGGTAGATCTGTGTGCGGATGAGCCGTTGCTGTGGCGTGCCGGTGCCGGTGAGTGGCCTGCATAGTGCAGGCTTGACTGTAATTCTGCTGACATATTAAGGTAATATGACTATCCTCTGCACCATTGAAAAAAGTGAGGGTGGGATATGAAGAGATTTCTTGAAAAACTGCTGTGGAATTCGCGATACATGACCCTGCTGGCGGTATGGTCCTGCATTGTCGGTATGGCGCTGCTGTTCATCTCTTCTGCACTGGATATGGGACACCTGCTCATTGATTTTATCGGTGTCGAGTTTCTTGGTCATGAATATGTCGGTGATTTCCACACCGATGTTGTCAGTCATGTCATTACAGCAGTGGATGACTTTCTGCTGGCAATCGTGTTGTTGATCTTTGCGCTGGGCGTGTATGAGCTGCATATTGATAAGATTGAATTTGCCCGCGATAACGAGACTGCCGGCAAGTTGCTGCAGATCGAATCCCTCGATGATCTGAAAGACCGCCTCGCCAAGGTGATCCTGATGATTCTGATTGTTGCCTTCTTCAAGAATGTACTGCACGTCACCTTCAATGACCCGTTGAATATTCTCTATATGGGTGCCGGTATTTTCCTTATCTCCCTGGCCCTCTATTTCGGCCACAAGGCGGGTAGTGATCACTGATCTTCAGGCGGCTGCGTGTTAGCAGGCTATAAGTCTTGAACAGACGTCTGCTCTGGCAACGCCTTCTCGATGTCGCACTGTTTGCGGCCACACTTGCTGCGGTTGCTGCCTCATTCGTGGAGACGCTGCCGGAGTGGGTCACAATGGCAGCACTGGTTGCGTTTGTGCTGTTTTTTTTCATGCGCTGGTGGCTGGATGATGACCGTAAAGCATGGATGAAATCCAACTGGTTTGATCTGGCTCTGGTCGTGCTGTTATCCTCGCCGCTGTTGCGCATGCTGATGGCTCTGAGGGTCGCTCACCTGTTACCCGCACTGAGGCTGGGAACCATCATTCGCGCCAATAAGGATCGTTTGCTGCGCCTGCTGGTGCTTTCGGGTGATAGTCTGCCTGTTGCGATGGCGCTGATGTTCGGCATCGTATTTGTATTCGGTACAACAACATTTATGATCGAACATGGGCACAATCCCCAGTTCGGTGAGTTGCAGGATGGTCTGTGGTGGGCCTTTGTGACGCTGACGACTGTTGGCTATGGCGACATTGTTCCGATCACATCGGCTGGCCGTATTGTGGCTGTGATGACGATGATACTCGGTATTGTCGTTTACTCGTTGATTATTGCCAACCTGACCGTGCTGGTGGAGTCATATGGCCGCAAGCAGGCTGAGGCTAAAGTCAAAACTGTGCCAGTGAAGAGTGAAGAGAGCGATATCACCTGACAAGAGCTGCTCTGTCACCAGTTTATGCAGCGTATTGCCCTTCGTTTACCCCTCGCCGAGATCTCCGGTACTGTTTTATGCCTGATGGCTGCTTCGGATCAGGAGTAATCGGCCCAGAACTCAGTTTGGGAGTTCATACTGCCGATGCGCTCGATAAGGGCATCCACCGCATCCTCATGCTCGGCAAAGTTCATGCAGTCTGTCTGCACAATCAACAGCGGTGTCTCCTGATAGTGGAAAAAGTATTGGTCATAGGCGGTGATTACCTTTTCCAGATAATCCATTCTCAGGCCGCGCTCCATCGGGCGATTGCGGCGACGGATACGATCCATGATGATATTCGGCTTTGACTGCAGGTAAATCACCAGATCGGGGCGCTGGATGTCGCAGCTGACCAGACGCGCCACCTGCTCATACAGGGCCAGCTCCTCATCGCTGAGCGTGACGGTGGCAAAGATATGGTCCTTGGCAAAGAGATAATCGCTGATCACTCCCTGTCGGAACAGATCCTGCTGATGCAGCCCCTGCCACTGTTTCAGTCGTGAAAAGAGAAAAGAGAGCTGTACGGAGAGGGCGTGGCGGGAAGGGTCCTGATAAAACAGTTCGATGAACGGGTTGCCATCCACCTGTTCGAAGAATGTGCCGGAGCCCAGGTTGTCTGCCAGTTTGCGGGCCAGGGTTGATTTGCCGACTCCGATAGCGCCTTCAATGGCAATATGGCATTGATTGAGCGGGCGCCCGCGTATGCTTGCCAGCGGCTCTCCAGCGGGGGAGGTGATCTCCCGGCGTGATCCGGTCTGTAGCCTGTCTACCATATTCTACCCTCCGCTAATGGTGCCTCTCCGTGGCGCAGCAAGTCGGCCAGCAGGGACGAGGCGGGTTCCCCAAGCTGTGGATGATGCCACTCCGGCGCTATATCGCAAAGCGGACGCAGCACGAACTGGCGGGTGTGCATAAGCGGGTGGGGAATAGAGAGACGGGGCAGTGCGATGATCTCCGTAGCGATGGCAATGATATCCAGATCCAGCGTGCGTGCTCCCCAGCGCACTGTACGTACGCGACCATGCCGGTGTTCAATCGATTGCAGCGCATCGAGCAGTGCCAGTGGTGCAAGTCCGGTGGTAATGGCGATGACAGCATTGTAGTAATCGGGTTGGCCGGGTGGTCCCAGTGGTGGCGTGCGGAAGAGCAGGGAGGATGCTGTTACAGTTGTGTGCGGCAGCGCAGCGATCTCCACACGGGCGCTGTTAAAGGTTATGGCTACCTCTCCGATATTACCGCCCAGCGCGATGAAGGCGTGCTTCATACGCAGGCTGCCGCGCCGCCGCGTCTGGGATCGCCCGCGGCCTGAATCTGACCGCGGGCATCGATGGCAATGGCATGTACGCCACCGAAATAGACGCTGGTTCTCCGCCATCCTCTGATCGACCAGCCGAGCGCACTGAGCTGCTTCTGCTCCGATTCGGTCAGGCAACCGGGTTCCGTATCCAGTGTCATCGCTTCATTATGCAGGCGGGGTGCATGCACGGCCGGCTCAATAGCCTGCCCCAGCAGCAGATGCCGGCTGAGTACCTGCAGGATGGCGCCGCGCAGCCGATTGGAACCACCGCTGCCCAGTACCAGAGAGGGACGTCCGTTTTTTATAAATACAGAGGGAGCCATCATCGAGGAGAGGGTGGTACCTGCGGGCAGTGCATGCAGTCCGAGCGGGTTGATATCCGCCTCGCCCAGCATGTTGTTCAGATGAATGCCTGTATCCGGTACGACAATACCCGAACCCTCGCCATTGCTGGTGGTTACCGATACCGCCATGCCGTCACCATCGACGATGCTGATGTGGGTGGTGCTGCCATGTCTGTTGCCCGCCTCCGGAAGCGGCTGCTGATCTGCCGGGTTGCGCAGGCGATGACGCAGCGTAGCGCATGCCCGTTGTATCTGTTCGGGAGCAAGGGTGTGGCTGGTAATGTTGTGTTCATGAATGCGGGCATCGAAGCGCTCGCTGCGCAACAGACTGGCTGCATGCAGGCATTCAGCCAGCAGTAGCTGTATATCCGCTTCACCGTGGAGTTGATCGAGCAGGGTGGCGGCATAGGCGATCAGCAGGCCGCCGGAAGAGGGGGGTGGATTGGTTAACAGGGTACCGCCGAAGAGCGGCGTTGCTAACGGTGTGCGGATCTGGAACTGGCTGGCGCGCATATCATCCATGGTGAGCAGGCCATGCGGCATGCAGCTGCCGACAACTGCTCTGGCCAGATCACCATGATACATCTCATCAATGCCTTCAATCAGCAGCATTTCCAGCGTGGCAGCCAGGCTCCTGTTGCAGAATAGCTCGCCTGTAGCCAGCAACTCACCATGTGGTGCATGCAGGGCAGTGCAATCGCTCCTGTCGGTCAGGATCGGACGCAGCAGTTCGATGAATGAGGCCTGTAAGGCGTTTAGGCGGATGCCGCTACGGGCGGCATCGAGCCCCGGTGCCATTGCTTCGGCCAGTGGCAGGCAGCCACGATCTTTATGGGCGGCAAACAGCATGGCCAGCAGTGATGGGGGCGCTACAGAGCCCTGTCCGATATGAAAGGTCTGTACGCTATCGCCGAAATCTATCGGAATGGATTTCAATGCGGTATTTGTCCGGCCTGATGGCATACGGGCAAAGCCATCATAGAGGGCATCCTTGCCCTTGCCACCTGCAATCAGCATAAAGCCACCGCCACCGGCAGCGGTGAGCACCGGTTCAGCGATAAATGAGGTGATCACCGCTGCAATTGCGGCATCTACGGCATTGCCACCCATACGCAGAATCGCTGCTCCCGCCTCGGCAGTTGCAGCATGCCCGGCCGCTACGGTGCCGCCCTGCGGGTTGCGGATACGAAACGACCTGCTCATGCGCCCTGTTGGTGAAAAATAAATCCCTCATTACCCAGCTTGGCAGCGATGGCTTTCTGTAGCTGTTCAGCCTTCTTGCGTGTTGTCGCGGGGCCTGCCCATACCGCATGCAACTGACCTCTGGCGATAATATGCGATGGCCAGCCCAGATGGCTTAAACGGTCAGCCAGCCCCTTGGCGCGGGTTTGCTCCTTGAATGCACCCAGTTGTACATAGTAACCGCTGGTCACCGACGGTGCGGCAGTCGGCGGCCGCTTGCTTATCCTGGGCTTGATGCTGCTTGGCAGCGTTATTGCAGGAGATGCTGCCGGTGCAGGCGGTGCCACTGCAGCCGGCTGTGGTGCTGTATGTGCGGGAGGTGGTGTCGGCGCATCTGGTGGTGTTGACGATGCTGTTTCGAGCAGGGCTGGCGGCGACTCCTGAAGCGGTGGTTCTATCGTCTGGTTGTCGCTGCTTTGCCTGTTATCAAACCGGGGCCACGAGATGTCAAACCACTGCGGATGGAGGGAGGCTGCAAGGATCATGAAGAGGCAGCAGGCAGCAACAATTACGGCCGTACGGTGCTCCGTCTGTGAAGCCTGCCAATGGGTAAGATCCGGCATCGGAGGTCAGGAATTCAGTAATTCGTCGAGCTTGCGGGAAAAACTCTCATAGCGAAACGGTTTTTGCAGTACATTGAATTTTTTATCCGGAAAGCGCTCATAGAGATCTTCCGGGTAACCGGTGACAAACATGATGCGATTGAGGATGCCGGGGTTTACCTGTTCAATGGAGCTGTAAATCTCGTCACCCGAGAGTTTGGGGATACGCACATCCAGCAGTACCAGCTGATACTGCTCACCGCGTGCGGTCAACTCAAACAGGCTTTCAACCGGGTCGCCCATGCCGGTAATTTCACTTTCCAGCCCCTTGTCCGTGACATAACGATTGAGGAAGGCGGTCAGTATGCTCTGTACCGAATCTTCATCATCAATAATCAATACCTTGATTTTCATCTCTGCCACCCTCCGAATTATAAACGAGCCGGCTCAAGCAGGCTGGCCGGATTGACGCGCGCGTTGTAAAAACGAACGCCCCAGTGCAGATGCGGACCTGTTGCGCGGCCTGTTGCACCGACTTCACCAATCGTTTCACCAGTCTTGACCCATTGACCTTTGCTGACAGCTGTCGATTGCATATGTGAATAGACGGAGACTAATCCATTGCCATGGCCGATGGCTATTGTTTTGCCGTTCAGATACATATCTGCGACCAGCAGCACGGAGCCGGCCAGAGGCAGCCGGACAGGCGTGCCTGCCGGTGCGGCAATATCGATGCCGGAGTGAGGAGAGCGTGGCTCGCCGTTGACGTAACGCTGGGCGCCAAAGGGGGTCGACTCTTCACCCTTAACCGGTAGAAAGTGCATGACTACGTTCGGATTTGCATTCACACCCTGAGTATAGGTTGCCTTGAGTGCTTTCACTTCACTTCTGATGCGCTTGAGCGTCTTTTGGTTGAATACGGCCATTTTCTCCGCCACGCTGATGCGTGAGATGCGAAAGGTGCCGCTGCTGACATGCAGTTTGTCCTGCGCCAGCAGCTTTTTGCCCTGCTGCCAGTGCATGTCGTAGGTGCCGGGCTTCTTTTTCAGATCGACGCCAATCCAGCCGCGCCAGCGCTGCTGACCCATTGATTTGACCGGCCATGTGCGGCCAAAACAACGAAGAGATGGTGTGCTATCACCGAGATCAGCCTCAACCATGATAACATCACCCTGAGTGGCAGGATAGTCGGCAGCACTGGCGGATGCAGCGCAAAGCATGAGCAGCACGAAAAGTGCGATGTGTCGTTTCATCTTCATAGTGTTGGACTCCTTTTGATTGATTCGATGCGTGTGTCGGCAGAACCGTCGCCAAACTCAACACGCAGCAGTGCGCCCGGCTGCAGCGAGGCAACCCGGGTGACCAGTCTGTTATCGGTGTCATAATTCAGGCTATAGCCGCGTGCCAGAATATCTTCTTTGTCGTATGCAGCCAGGCGGCCGCAGTTGAGTGCCAGACGCTGCCTGAGCTCAGGGATATGGGTCTGTTGCAGTCGCTTTAGTCGCAATGACTGGGGCAGAAGGAGCTGCCTGCGCGGTGGCAGCATCGCACCGGCGGCCAGACAGAGTCGCTGATGCAGTGCAAGGGCTGCTCTTTGCTTGCGTTGCAGTGTGGCATGCAGCATCTGATGCAGTTGGTTCATGCTGTTGCCCAGTCTGTGCCTGCGTGCGTGCAACTGCTGGCCGGGCTCCATGGCGGAGAGCCTTTTTTCCAGCATGCGCAATTGATTGCGCCGCTTGTGCAGCTCTGTGCGCTGCTGGTGCAGCAGCAGTGCCTGCAGCTGCTCCAGCCGGTGATGCGATGCATCATTCAGTCGCTGCCAGGCATATTGCTGGCGATGGTTGAGCGCCTCACTGTGGTGTCTCATCTCGCCCAGCTTTTGGCGCAGAATGCCCGCCATGGCAGCCGTTCTGGGCAATTGACGATGTAGATCCTGACGCGAGGGGCAGGCAAGCTCAGCCGCATTGGATGGCGTGGCGGCGCGCAGATCGGCGGCAAAATCGGTCAGTGTTACATCGATTTCGTGACCGATACCGGCAATGACCGGCACAGGGCATGTCATTACCGCCTTGACCACACTTTCATCGTTAAAGCACCAGAGATCTTCGATGCTGCCGCCGCCACGTACAAGCAGTATAACATCCGGGCAGTTCTCCATGGCGCTCATGCTCTGCAGTGCCGATACGATGCTGGCCGGCGCACTGGCTCCCTGTACCAGGCAAGGGGCCAGTGTAAGCAGCAGCCAGGCAGGACGAGTGGCCAGTACTTTTTTAACATCCTCAAAAGCTGCGGCCGTGGGCGAGGTGATAATACCGATATGTTGTGGCAGGGCGGGGAGCTGTTTTTTGCCTGCCGGATCAAACCAGCCGCGTTCGGCGAAGAGCTGTTTGCGGCGCTCGTATTCAGCAGCCAGTTTGCCGGCACCGGCCGATTCGATGCGGGTAACGACCAGTTGATAGGTGCCGCGCGGCTCGTAAACACTCAGGTGGCCGGTGAAAATGTACTCCCGACCCTCTTCCGGCAGCGTACTCAGGCGCATAGCCGCCGAGCGCCAGACGACAGCGGAGATTGCAGCGTGTGCATCCTTGATGGTGAAATAGAGATGACCTGATGTGTGTCTGGTCAGGCGTGATATTTCACCGCTGACCTGTATGCCGACAAAGCCCTGCTCAAGCATCTGTTTGATGCGGGCGGTCAACTGGGTTACGGAGAGGGGGGGGGGTCTGTCGGTCACTGGCCAATCATGGCACCACACAGCGCAAGGTCAACGTGTGACAGCAGTGCTCCGTATGAGCACCCCTGTTCTGGTTATTTGCGTTCTTTTGTCGGTTCGATATCGAGTGCATCCGGCAGGTAGGGCATCAGCATCAGGGCAGCCAGGCCGGAGATCGAAAACAGTTCATTGCTTTCATTACGCTCTTGTGCTTGTCGTGTTTTTCTGTCTATTCGTTTACTTGCAAACATGGTCGGCTCCTTATCGAATTTTGGCTGATGGAAACACGTCGTGATGACAGCATGGTGACATCAGCATGACACGCATGTGACATGGTAGTTGCACCGGTGCTGCGTACGCGCAGCTGCGCAGCTGTAGGATTGTCGGCAGCTGCGAATCCGCGTTGAAAATCAATGGCTTCTGTGACCGGATTCAAATAGAGGAAGCCATCAACGCCTGTCGCACGCGCCATGCGCATAGAGGGCGTGTTGCCACCCCTGCACAACGGAATGCGTAGTGCAGCCGGATTACTGTGTGCAGCAAGATGCAACAGGGCCACGCCTGCGCTGCCTGTATGGGCAATGTCGACCAGCAGAAGCGCTGCGCGGGAGAAATCGGGATGCCCGCTGGCCTGTGATGGTTCGATGCGTTTGCAGCTATAACCCCGGTGTTCAAGCCATGTGAGCGCCTGGCTGGCAGCCCGACAATCCCGGCTGATGACAAGGGCGATGCCACCGTTTTGATGTATTGTGTTCATGATGAATGCCTCCTTGCTGATGAGGCTAGGCCGGAATATGTCATGCTGGTGTCAAATGTGTTACAATTCGAAGTCGCTTGATGACATCGCTATGTCATCTTTGACTGGCAGGGTCTGTGGCATTTATTGACTCGGCCGGCAGGCCGATACCCCCTTAGAGGTGATTGATTGAAAGTGGAAACATCGCTATCGCTGGATAGTCCGGAATTATACCTGAACAGAGATCTGAGTATGCTGGCATTTAACCGGCGCGTACTTGAAATGGCCAGTGATCCGGATATACCACTGCTCGAGCGCTTGCGTTTTTTATGCATATGCACATCCAATATGGACGAGTTTTTCGAAGTGCGCGTTGCTATTCAGAAGCAGTGGGTGGCAGTTGGTTCCACACACGCCGGTGCAGATGGACTTTCAGCCAGTGAAGTGCTGCGCCGTATCCGGGAGAAGGTGACGGAGCTGGTGAGCGATCAATATCAGTTGCTGAATGATGAGCTGCTGCCCGCCTTGCGTGAGGAGGGGATCAGTTTTCTGCACAGAGCCGAATGGAATGAAGCGCAACAGAACTGGATTCGCTGCTTTTTCAATCGCGAGCTATTGCCAGTATTGACGCCGATCGGTCTGGATCCGGCGCATCCGTTTCCCCGGCTGCTGAACAAGATTCTCAATTTCATGGTGGCGCTGGAAGGTAAGGATGCCTTCGGGCGCGAATCGCACTACGCTATTGTGCAGGCGCCCCGATCACTTCCCCGCATGATTCGGCTGCCTGCTGATGTGGCGACATCGGAAAATTGTTATGTATTTCTCTCAGCCATTATTCATGCTCATGTGGGTGAACTGTTTCCGGGCATGAATGCCAAATTCTGTCATCAGTTTCGTATTACCCGTAACAGTGAGCTGGATGTCGATGATGAGCTGGTTGATTTGAAACAGGCGATTGCCGGTGAGCTGCTGGAGCGCCGCTTCAGCCAGGCGGTGCGACTGGAAGTCTCAAACAAATGTCCGACTGAACTCTCCGACTTTCTGCTGGAGAAGTTCGGCTTGAATGATGTGGATCTGTACAGGGTTGAGGGGCCGGTCAATCCCTACCGGATGGCTCTGGTCTGCGATCAGGTGGATCGCCCGGATCTGAAGTTTCCGGTTTTTGAACAGGCCATGCCGTCACGTTTGCAGGTTGAGGACAGGGATCTGTTCAAGATCATCAGCGACGGGGATCTGCTGTTACATCATCCCTACCATCGATTTTCTCCGGTTGTGGAGCTGCTTATGCAGGCGGCAACCGATCCGCATGTGCTGGCCATCAAGCAGACCCTCTACCGGGTTGTGCCCGACTCCCCGATTGTGGATGCGCTGGTGAAGGCTGCGCGTGCCAACAAGGAGGTGGTGGCTGTCATCGAATTGAGAGCCCGCTTCAATGAAGAAGATAATATCGCTCTGGCCGATCGCCTCTCTGCTGCCGGCGTGCAGGTGGTATATGGCGTGGTGGGTTATAAAACCCACTGCAAGATGATGCTTATTGTGCGTCGTGAGGGCCGATCCCTCAGGCGTTATGTGCATCTGGGCACGGGTAACTACCACACGATCACCACGCGCTTCTATACCGACTTCGGCATACTCAGCCGTGATCCGGATCTGGGTGAGGACGTACATCGTATCTTCCAGCAGTTGACAGGTATGGGGCGTGTTTCGAAGCTTAAAACCATGTTGCAGGCGCCGTTTTCCCTGCATAGCGGGCTGCTCGAGCGGATCGGCCTGGAGGCGGCAAATGCCGCAGCCGGAGGCAAGGGCCGCATCATCGCCAAAATGAACGGGCTGGAAGAGACGGAAATTATTCAGGCACTGTACAGGGCATCACAGGCCGGGGTGAAGATTGACCTGATTGTGCGCGGTATCTGCTGTCTGAAACCGGGGATCAAGGGCGTGTCGGAAAATATCCGGGTGCGCTCGGTGCTCGGGCGCTTTCTTGAGCATACGCGGGTATTCTATTTCTATAATGGCGGAGAGCCTGAAGTGCTTTGCGCCAGTGCGGACTGGATGGGGCGTAATCTGCTCAGACGCGTGGAAACATGCTTTCCTGTTCGCGATAAGAAGTTGGCCAGAGATGTGTTGAACCAGGGGTTACGCCCTTTCCTGGTCGATAATACCGGTGCCTGGAACCTGCGTAAGGACGGTGCTTATTACCGTGTGCGCTCACAGAACAAGCCGCGTTGTGCCCAGCTGGAAATGATGCGTTTGTACGGTAATCTCAAAGCTTGAGATGCCTGTCACCGTACTGACAGATACTTGTCATCGTACTGACATGAATACCGCTTAGCCTTTTTCCTGATTCCGTCGGATGGCTGTTCCAGCATCCGCAGGCATCAGGGAGCAGGCACGATGCAGATGACACCAATAATGGCGCAACAGTGGTACGGAGGGCGATCCGCATGCTCTCCGGCAGAAGCGATGGTTGCCACGCTTACGGGCGTACGGGTGAATCTTCAACCGGTATATACCCTGAGCGGTATCAGGATGGCGCGCGCACAGATATGGCGTTGCCACAGGCCGGGGCAGTGAGTCCGGCTGAAAGCAGGCGGCGAAAAAGAGCCGCTCTGCTCAATGCGGTTCGCTATTTTGTCGTGCAACAGCGCTCCGGTTTTCTATATCTTGATATGAGTGTGCAAGAGTTTGTCGATTACGCTGATGATGATCTGTTGAAGTCTGTCAGTGAGCATCTGCTACCGCCGCGGCAGCTGGTATTTATGCTAAGCGGAGCGGTGACCGGAATCGATGCAGGCGGGCAATTGCAACAAGTTGTGGCCCGTGTGCGCGCTGCAGGCATCAGCGTGGGGGTGCGGGCGCTGGTCAATGGTAATCTCCAGCTGGCATTAATCGCTTTGATTCACCCGCAATGTCTGGCGCTCTATGCAGAGGATAGCGCTCTTTTGCCGCCCAGAACGGTGGCGGGCATGCTGACGTCACTCTCACGCATCACCGGAGAGCCTGCCTGTCCGGTTATTGCAGATCGGTTCGGTAGTTCAGGGAGATGCGCATGATGGGCGAAAGTAGTGCGCAGGAGGATAGCTGTTTTACCGGCAGCGATCCGATCGTGCTAAATCCTGTCGAGATGCAATATGAGGAGCCTGTACATGGCGGCGCAATGGCTACAGCGGTGCTGGAGCGATTTCGCAATGATGAAAACCTTATGGCGTTGCCCGTGGTGGATGACCGGCTGCATCCACTCGGGCTGGTTACCCGTCGCAAAATTCTCTCTGTATTCGGGCATAAATATTCGCACGAGCTCTACCGGCGCAAGCAGGTGGATATCCTGATGGAGTGTCAGGCTATCGTGCTGGATCATCATACCGGTATCGAACTGATCAGCCAGGCCATGACCGATCGCGAAATGTACTGCGCATTCGATCCCGCGATCATGACCCGTGAAGGGGCCTACTGCGGCATGCTATCGGTGATCAGCATACTCAGATCGATTACCGGCAGCCGCATTGAGCAGGCGTATGATTCTAATCCGCTGACGCGTTTGCCGGGTAATAACAGTATTAACAGCCAGATCGACCGGCGCTTGCAGGCAGGAGAGAGGTTTGTGCTGGCCTATATCGATCTCGACTATTTCAAGGTATTTAACGACCACTACGGTTATGAGCGCGGCGACCGTGTCATCCAGCTGGTGGCTACTATCCTGCGTGAAACGACTGCAAACAGTGATTTCATCGGTCATATCGGTGGTGATGATTTTGTACTGTTGCTGGAGTCGGCAGACTGGCGCGACAAGCTTGAGTTACTGCTGGATCATTTTCAACGCAGATCGCTGATGCTTTATGATGCTGCGGACAGACAACGCGGCTATCTTGTGGGGGAGAACCGGCAGGGTGAGCAGATGCACTTCAATCTGATGAGCCTGTCGGTGGCAGCCGTGCCATGCGGCAGCGGTTACTTTCACTCCCATGTTGAGCTGGCTGAAGTGGCTGGTGAAGTGAAGCACAAGGCCAAGAGCATTGAAGGTAACAGTATCGTGGTGAATCAGCGCAGTTATTGATCGCCGTTTCGCTCAGGAGGCTTTCCGGGCATAGGAATCCGTCGCGAGTTAAAACGGGATTGAGTCAGTTTTATCGTTTGTTTGATTCGAATGCTGGTTGTGTTTAACGAGAGCTTTTCCGCAGCAAGCTTCTTCTATGCTCTGACAGTCTCCCTAATAGCCGATAGCCAGATTCAGCTGCTTTCTGTTTGTAGCAGGGCCGGTTGTCTCTGCTGCTGATTCATCAGGATGTAGCAGGCTGTGTACCGTGCGGCTTAATGTGGCGATGGAGCACGGCTTTTCAATGACCACCGTCAAATGATCATCACGTGTATGCTCAACTATATTGTTCGTCTCATAGCCTGTCAGGAAAATAACCGGAATCTCCGGTCTGATCTCACGCATCAATGCAACGGCGGATGGTCCGTCCAGTACGGGCATGATTACATCCGAGATGATCAGGCCTATCTGATCTGAATGTTCATAGAATTGCTTCACCCCCTTTCTGCCATTCTTCGCCGACAGGACTTTGTAGCCCAGGCTATGGAGCAGTTGAGACAGTGTTGTTCGTATGATTTCTGAGTCATCAATGAGCAGCAGCATCTTCTTCTTGCTGGCGGGCATGACCTGCAGCGTCTGTTCTGCTTCAAATGCCTGACCGGACATCAGGGGCAGACATATTTCAAATTTTGTTCCGTTGCCGGGGCTGCTGTTGACCCGGATCAATCCGCCGTGCATCTCAACAATGCCCTTTGCCGAAGAAAGTCCCAGTCCTGTGCCGCTTCCGGCTTTCTTGGTGGTGAAAAACGGATCAAAGATATGAGCGATATCCGCGTCATTGATCCCTGAGCCTGTATCTTCCACTACAATATATACAACCTCCGGCGTGGACGTGTGACAAGCAGGCATGGCGGGGTAGTGATAGCGCTCCTTTTTGTCCACGCTAACCAGAATATTCCGGCGTGTCGGGCCCAGTGCGTCACGGGCATTATTGATCAGATTAATGAGAACCTGTTGAATTTCCACCGGGTCACAATAAACCGTTAATGCTTCGCTGGTGAAATGCGTGGTCAGTACAATGTCTTCCCGCATGCCCAATTGCGCTGTTTTAGCGGCATTTTTCAGCACCTGCACGATATCCATGTTTTGTTTTTGTTGCGGGCTTGCATGGGAAAAGGCGAGCAGTTGTCGGATAATCATCGCAGCATCATTGGCGAGAGCTTCAATGTCCTGCAGATGGATCAGTGTTTGCGGGTGGGAGATATTTTTCTTGGCCATGTATAACTTGCCGATGATGCCGGCCAGCAGGTTATTGAAGTTATGGGAGACGCCGCCAACAAGGGTACCGACTGTCTCCATTTTCCTTGCCTGGCGAAGCAACTCCTCCTGCTGTTTGGCCTGACTCATATCACTCATGTTGGCGATATAGGATGAAATATTACCATCGCTATCGCGTATGGATTTAACATGCAGGAGGTGGGGATAGGCTTCACCATTTTTGCGCCGGCTGAAGATCTCCCCCTGCCAGCGGCCGGTTGTCATGAGCGTGCGTATGAGCATCTGGTAGAAGCCGTAGTTGTGCTTGTCTGATTTGAGCATGGTGAAGTGACGGCCTACGGCCTCATCGGGGCTGTAGCCGGAGATGGTTGTAAAAGCCCGGTTTACATAGGTGATGTTGCCATTTTCCTGCATCAGGATAATGGCATCGCCGGCATCTTCCAGTGCACCGGTCAGGTATTCGAGCCGGTGCTGGTAGGTTTTACTGATGCTCATGACCGGTTTGAGAATGAAAAAATATATCGGGCCTGCAGCCATCATGATCAGCAGCAGTGAATCGGCGATGGACGCAGCCTCCCGGGAGAGGTGCTGCATCAGCGGTATGTAACCGAGCAGCTCCATGGTGATATATTCAGAGATGCTGACAATCGCGATTAAGGTCAATGAGTATCGAATGTGCACGGCAGAAAGCTTTTTCATGGCTTTATCATACTGAAATAAGATTACATCGGCGTGACACGGAGCCGGTGAGCGAGAGCCTGGAACTGTACAGATATAGAGCTGCTCAGGTCAATTTATGCGGGCACCAGCCTGAATGAAGTCGGGGTGTGCCACTCAGCCTGCAGCCGTAATATCGATATGCAGTGTTTTGCCGAAAGCCTGCTGCATATAGTCTGACATCTGCAGTACCGCCCAGCGCTCAAGTAGCAGATCACCTTCACCGGTCAGATAGAGTTTGATCTCCTCCTTGCCGATCTGCATGCTGATGGTATTCACCCGGTTGCGCCGCTCCTTGTTCAGGGCGATGCCCAGTCGTAACAAGGCACTTAACTGCCAGGTCTTTTTCTGATCGGAGGCGGAGAGGGCGGTGAAATCGCTGTGCGTATCTGATGGCGCAGCCTTGCGCTGATAACGCACAATCTGGGCCAGTAGCTGCTTCTCGTTATTACTCAAGCCGAGCAGCGGTGACACCGAGATCACATAGGCGGCATGCCGGTTATGGCCGCCGACACGGATATACATGCCGATCTCATGCACCAGAGCAGCTACTTCCAGCAGCAGTCGTTCCCGATGCCCCAGTTTGTGTGTATCCGACATCTGGTCGAACAGTGCCAGTGCCAGTGCCGCGACATGCTTGCTGTATTTCTGGTCAACATGGTATTTCCTTTTCAGGCTGCGCGTCCATGCGATCAGGTTGCGACGTTTTGACAGGAACGTCCGCTCTTCGCCGTCAACCATATCCAGCATGATGCCGTCCAACAGGCTGGCATCGGGCATCTCCATCACTTTTGCGCCGGCCAGAGACATGATTTCATGAAATACCATGGCTGCGGGCAGTATGACATCGGCCCGATCCGGTCGCAGTCCCAGATCGCGAACACGCTCTTCAAAGCTTAGCACGGATAACTTCTCGATCAACAGGCCCAGTTGCTTGCGGCTTATGCGTTGTATGGAGCCGGTTTCCAGTAGCTGATTGGCCAGTTCGCCGATGGCGCTGGCATTGCCACCGGTTGCGATGCAGAGATCGGCTTTGCGCTTGCCTATCTGTTCGCGGATCTTTTTACGGGTGCCGTCCAGATATTCGGATAGCAGCGTATTGAAATCGCCGCCCTGGCCCATCATCTCCAGCAGCCGAACGGTGCCGATCTTGAAACTCTGGGAATCAATCACTTCACCATCGTCGCAGATGGTCACCTCAACACTGCCGCCGCCCATATCAATCAGCAGCGTGAATTGATCGGCCAGCTTTACGCGGCGGGAGATGGAGTAATGAATCAGCCTTGCCTCCTCCTCGCCACTGATCAGTTGCAGGTCAATATTTGCTTCATCCTGGATGCGCCGAACCAGCTGGGCGCCATTTCTGGCATCGCGCATGGCGCTGGTGGCAGTGGCCCGGTATACAGTTATCTGATGCTGGTCGAGAATGCGGCGGAACTGTCTGAATGCCTCAACAGCACTGGCCATGGTCTCTTCGCTGAGGATGCCGGTGGTGAATGCATCATGCCCCAGACGTACCGGTTCCCTGTAGCGTTGAATCAGGATGGGTACGCCATTTGCATCGCGTGTGGCAACGCCCATGCGAATCGCATTGGAGCCGACATCAATGGCGGCAACCATGGCGCCGGGTTCCGGTAGTGCATCATCGGATATAAGGTTGATTATCTCCATGTGCACATCATGACGTTTTGATTTGAAAACCGCTATTAAATTTCCCTACGTCCCGGGTAAGCTTTAATGTTGGCAGTTGCTGTGTATAATTTAACGTCGTTCACCGCACGGGATCATTGATCGCAAGGAGTTGCCGTATGGATACAACTGCTGCTGAAGAGGCAGAGGCGCAGCATACAGATGGGGTGCGCAGTTTTGATGCGCTGGCAGAGCTGCACGGTTTTGACGATGACAAAATCAGGTCGATTCTGGTCAAGTATCTGGATGAGCAGGAGCTCAAACCCTTTCAGGCTGAATTGATTCATCTGCAGAAATACCTCGAAGCAAGCAACAAGCGCATGATTATTCTCTTTGAAGGGCGCGATGCGGCAGGCAAGGGCGGCACCATTCGCAGTGTTACCCGCTATATGAACGAATAGCACTACCGTGTGATTGCCATGGGCAAGCCGACCGAAGAGCAGCGCAGCCAGTGGTTCTTCCAGAAGTATGTCTCCCAGTTTCCTAGTGGCGGCGAGATAGCGATCTTTGATCGCAGCTGGTACAACCGTGCCATGGTGGAGCCGGTCTTCGGCTTCTGTAGCGATGAGGAGTATCAAAACTTCATGCGAGGCGTGGTCGGTTTCGAGAAGGATCTGGTGCGTCAGGGTACGATTCTGGTGAAGATCTATTTCAGCGTGACCAAGGATATGCAGAAGAAACGCTTTGAGCGCCGTCAGCACGATCCGCTCAGGCAGTGGAAACTCTCCGAGGTGGATGTGCAGGCTCAGGAGCGCTGGGGCGCTTTTGACAAGGTGAAGTATGAAATGCTCAGGCATACCCATACAGCCGCTGCCCCGTGGACAGTGATCCGTTCGGCCAACAAGCATCTGGCCCGCCTGAATGCACTCAAGGTTATTCTCAATGCGGTTGATTATGAGGCGAACAATCAGGATCTCGATTACATTCCGGATGATGATATTGTCATTTCCGGTGCCCGTGAAATCGAGCTGATGCAGAAGGAGCAGTTGCGTAAAGGCAAGAAAAGAGCGGAAGTGGTCTGAGCGGCTGATGCCGGAAAAAGGGGTATTTGATTGCTGAAAAACAGCATGCATAGAATTCTGCTGCCGACAATTTTCATTGTGCTGGCTTACGGCTTCTGGATCAGTCCGGATTTTAAACAGATCGCTGCGGGTGTAGCCATCTTCCTGTTCGGCATGCTGGCTCTGGAGGAGGGATTCAGGGCCTTTACCGGCGGCATGCTGGAGCAGATTCTCAAACGAACCACCGACCGGCTATGGAAGAGCCTCAGCTTCGGTATCCTGACCACGACAATTATGCAATCCAGCTCACTGGTCAGCGTGATTGCCATCTCATTTCTCGGAGCCGGCCTGATCGGGTTGGCAGAAGGTATAGGTATTGTCTTCGGTGCCAATCTGGGTACGACAACCGGTGCATGGCTGGTGGCCGGTTTCGGCCTGAAGGTGAATATCGCCGCCTATGCCATGCCGATGCTGGTCTTCGGCGTAATTCTGGTGTTTCAGAAATCGCGCCCGTTGAAAGGGATCGGTTATGTACTGACCGGACTCGGCTTCCTGTTTCTCGGTATCCACTATATGAAAGAGGGTTTTGAAGCCTTCAAGGGTACAATCAATCTGGCTGAATATGCGGTGGCAGGTTATGCCGGCCTATTCCTGTTCACGCTGCTCGGTATTGCCGCCACGGTGGTGATGCAATCCAGCCATGCCACACTGGTGCTGATTATTACCGCGCTGGCCGCGCAACAGATCACCTACGATAATGCCCTGGCTCTGGCGATCGGCGCCAATGTCGGTACAACAATTACAGCAATTCTCGGCTCGCTAAGCTCCAATGCCCAGGGTAAACGGCTGGCCGGTGCGCACCTGATATTTAATGCGGTCACCGGCATGATTGCCATCCTGCTGATGCAACAGCTGATGCTGGCTGTGGATGTGATCAGTGATCTGGTCGGTATCGGAGCAGAGGATTTCACGCTGAAACTGGCGGTCTTTCACACCCTGTTCAACCTGATCGGTGTCATTGTCATGGTGCCGCTTATCGGCCGGCTGGTCACCCTGCTGGAGCGGCTGATCGGGGATGCCCCGGATCATTTCGCCAAACCGAAATTTCTCAATGACTCAGCCCTCGAGTTCGGTGATACGGCTATTGAAGCACTGCGTCTGGAAACGCTGCGTATCTACGCCAAGTCCACCGAGGTGATCGCTCGCGGTTTGTCACTGAGGAAGAAGGATATTTTCTCTGATCAAAAGCTGAAGAGCGTGATCAATAAAAGCGACAAGCCGGTCAATTATGATATTGATGATGCTTATGAGCACTACATCAAGAGCCTGTACAGTGCGCTGCTCAATTTCATCAATCGCATGCCGGCAGATCTGAGTGTATCCAGGCCGCTGGAAAACATCCGCTATTGTAATGAGACCATTGTACTGACGCTGAAGGATGTGAAGCATCTGCAGAAAAACATGCTCGGCTTTATCGCATCACTGAATCCAGATATGCGTGAGGAGTACAACCATATCCGCCGGCGCATTGCCAAGGTGCTGCGCCGCATCGAAAAGATCAGGGCGAGCGAGCAGTCACCGCTGACCCATGATGCGTTGGATGAGATGCTGGAGAAGAATGATGCGTTGCTGCACAGGCGACTGGATGGGTTTATTCGCAGCGGCAAGATTACCGCTGATATGGCGATATCGCTGATGAATGACAGCCAGTATGCCTACAATATCATTCGCAACCTGATCGAGATCAATCGCCGTCTGATGCTGCCTAGCGAAAACGAAGCTGCAGCAGATGATAATCCCACCACCTCAACCGAGCCCGAAGCGGTGCAATAACCCCGGCTTGGGCTTTTGACCATTCGCTTGAGTCCTGCTTGGTTCCCCAATTCAGGCCGAACAGGGAACCACTGGAATGAGGTACTTCGTCTTAACTTCTGACTGGCTCAAACCGGCCATAAACGGCCCTTCGAGCAAGGGACTAGTAAGCTCCAAACCCGGACACTCAGACTGAAACCAGAGATGGCTAACTGAATTTAAGTAAAATAGTGTCTACGGAAATGAGGGTAGTCCAGGCCGCCTATGAGCTTTCTCCGCCATGCAACTTGTTCAGTTAAGCCGATTGCAATCGGTATGTAGATTGGCCATAGAACGTATGCAAACAGCGTGTATATATAGCTTGCTATGTTTCTGATCTCTGAGGCATCGTAACGAAAGGAAAGCCAAATAGCCCCTTCAACTATTTGCTGAATGCCAAACAACAGCGGAACGGCTGCAAAGGGAAGTTCAGCGCTATTCGCGGCCCTCTTTAACGTCACTGCACCAGCGACGGTCAATAATCCCCCTGCAATAAAACTGGCTGTAGCCGAATAACACATACCACTTGCTACTCTTTAAGGGGAAGCATGCCAATATAATGTACAGCGAATGTCATGAATTGCCTGAATATCAGAATTATTCTCATACCGGAACAGGACATAATCATCTATAGTCAGATAGATCTTGTATGACCGATTTAAAACAGGTGTTAACTAGGAGGCAACAGATGTCCGATTCATCAAAGCAGGATAAGAAAAATCAGGGGGCAATCAAAGAAGCAAAAGAGACGGAACCCACGCGTGCATTAAGTCCGTTTGAGGAAATGGATCGCATGGTGGAAAATTTCTTTTCTCGCGGCTGGATGCCCCCGCTTCACTGGCCGCACTCCCTGCTAGGTGAATGGGAAGCCCCGCTTGAGCGCAAGGTGTTGCCGCGCGTCGATGTCATCAATCGGGATCACGAACTCGTTTTGCATGCTCAGGTTCCGGGTGTAAAAAAGGAGGATCTGGATGTGTCGGTGACCGAAAACACTGTGACCATCAAGGGAACAACGAGCCACGAGAAAAAAGAGGAAAAAGGGACTATTACCGCCGCGAATGTTCGCACGGCTCGTTCAGCCGCACGATCGCCCTGCCTGACAATGCCGATACCGCCAACGTCAAGGCGGCATTCAATAACGGCATGCTGGAGTTGATCATTCCCAAAACGGAAAAAACCGAACGGCGCAATATCACTATTGATTAATGATAAGCGCATAAGCAATCACGGCATCACCAAAAGGGACTAAACAGATCCACAGGGAGCGATTATGAGCAGCAGCACGAAAAGCAAAGTACCGGCCTCCGGCCGGGCAAGAAAAGTTACGGCTCCGGCCAGACGGAACAATGAGAACAGAACTCTGCATCCGGAAATGCGTGAGCAGATGATTGCCGAATCGGCCTATTATCGCGCCCGCGGGCGTGGCTTCATGGCGGGCGATGAGTTGCAGGACTGGCTGGCGGCCGAGGATGAGATTGACCGCCTGCTGCTCA
>Ga0210009_1001100_pt1 | contig 24923 bp, 27 predicted proteins | sample CryGeyCG2114_065_FD_185457 | JGI IMG/M metagenome (GOLD analysis project Ga0210009, IMG submission 185457) | Groundwater microbial communities from aquifer - Crystal Geyser CG12_big_fil_rev_8/21/14_0.65 (SPAdes) (version 2) | ecosystem: Environmental > Aquatic > Deep subsurface > Groundwater ... | reverse complement strand
CAGAACTGAGAAAATCATGACCTTGATGAGTTTTTCTAAACTGATGGAACTTTTGCCTGCTCAAGATTTTGCTCGGGTACACAAGTCTTATGTGGTTTCGCTCAACGCCATTGAGTCTATCGAAAAGAGCAAAGTGAAACTAAAAAGCTTTGAAGTACCGATTGGCGATTCTTTTCGAGAAGCTTTTTTGGCCATCATCAATAAGAATGTCGCCTAATCGAGATTATTTCTAATTTATTTCAGAAAAAGAGCTCCTCAATGCCAACCTTTTAACACTTCTCCATGTTATCGACTCATGGAAAAGACGACTGCGACTAAATCTGCCAAGGCGAAAATCACCGATGCAGCCAAGTTGAAAAAAGCATATGTAGACTATGTGCTTGAACACGGAGGCCAACCCGCCTCTATTTTTAAGTTCGTAAAAGAAGCAAAGATCAAAGAAGAAGCTTTTTACGAGCAATACAATTCATTCGAAACGCTTGAAAAAGAGATTTGGGCGGGCTGGATGAGCGATACCATCGCTGCAATACAATCAGAAGAAGTGTATGATGGATATTCTGCAAGAGAGAAACTATTGGCCTTTTATTTCACTTTTGTTGAGGCTTTAAAAAGTAACAGAAGCTTTATTCTGCAAACTGCCAAAAAGCATTCTAGACCAGAATTGACGCCTGCTCACTTAAAGTCTTTACGCAAAGTATTCAAAGAATTTGTGAACGAAGTTCTGCTCGAAGCCAAAGAAACTGAAGAAGTTCAAAATAGACCATACATCAGCGACAAGTACGATGAAGGCATCTGGATTCAATTCTTATTTGTATTGAATTTCTGGATTAAAGATGACTCTAAAGGTTTTGAAAAAACCGATGCAGCCATCGAAAAGGCAGTGAATCTTTCTTTCGATTTGATGGGAAGAGGCCCACTAGATGCGATGGTCGATTTCGCCAAATTCCTTTTCCAGAATAAATAAAAATAACCTAACCCTCCAAAGGTTTTAAACCTTTGGAGGGTTCTTATCTATAATATGAAAGAGCAATCGAAGATACCCACAGGTAAAGTGCAGAGAGCCGCCAAGTTTGTTACCACTGGCGCGAGAGTAGGAGGCAATTACATGAAGCATTATGCCAAAAAAATGGTGAATCCTTCACTGACGAAAGATCAGCTCCATTCAGATAATGCTCGTGATATTTATAATTCATTGAGCGAATTAAAGGGCAGTGCGCTAAAAGTGGCGCAAATGATGAGCATGGACAAAAACATGTTACCAACTGCCTACCAAGATAAATTTTCAATGGCGCAATACAGTGCGCCTCCATTGTCTTTTCCATTAGTTACTAAGACTTTTCAACAATACTTTAAAAAGAGCCCAAGCGATATTTTCGATACGTTCACCAAAAATGCGGTGAATGCCGCTTCGATTGGTCAAGTGCATAAAGCTACCATTGGTGAAAAGACTTATGCGGTTAAAATCCAATATCCAGGAGTAGCTTCTAGCGTGAGCTCGGATCTTAAGTTGGTGCGGCCTTTTGCCGTTCGATTGATGAATCTGAACGAGAAGGATTTGGATCACTACATGGAAGAGGTGGAAAATAAGCTGATTGAAGAAACAGATTACCTTTTGGAAGTGCAACGTTCGGTTGAGATTTCCGAGGCATGTGGACACATCGAAAATATCAGATTTCCGAAATATTACCCTGAATATTCAGCAGAACGCATCATCACGATGGATTGGCTTGACGGTAAAGTGCTGAAGGAATTTATAAAGGGAAATCCAACTCAAGAAGAGAGAAATAAGGTAGGTCAGGCACTTTGGGATTTTTACGACTATCAAATCCATACCCTAAGACAAGTACATGCTGATCCGCATCCAGGAAATTTCATTATCAGCGATGATGCTGTTTTGGGAGTGATCGATTTCGGTTGTGTTAAGGTAATTCCAGACCAATTTTATGACCCTTATTTCAGCTTGATCAGGAAGGATATCATTCATAAGGATGAAGAATTGGACGAGCTGTTTACCCAGCTTCAGTTCATTTATCCAAATGATAAACCAGAAGATAAAGCTTATTTTTCTGAGGTAATTAAAGAAATGATGGCACTTTTGGGCAAACCGTTCCATCAAGAAGAATTTGATTTTGGAGATGATGATTACTTCTACCAGATTTTTAAAATGGGTGAAATAATTTCGGAATCAAAGAAATTTAGAGAAAGTGAAAAAGCAAGAGGAGCGCGCGATGGTCTTTATATCAACCGTACCTATTTTGGCCTTTACAATATCTTAAATGAATTGAAAGCCAAAGTGGTGACCACAAAACCCGAATGGGCTATTGCTGTTTAAGTTTTATTGAAAAATATCGCGAATGAGGGGGCTTTCTAAAGCCCTTTCGTTTTTTATAGACCTTATGTTCATGCCGCTTGGGTTGAAGCATGACTTAAATGAAGCACTTAAATCTTCTGGCTTACTGATGATTTTTATCAATCGGCCTTCTAAATCGTAGATCTCGAATTTGATAAGCCCCGACTCAATAATGGCTGCCATATCTTCCAAGAGCTCAACACCATCTTTGTTTAAATTATTGTTGATTTTACTCTTGATATCAGCGTAATCCAAGTTACCAACTTGTTCGTCTACAGAGTTGCAGCTTATCAGGTAAGCGAGAGAAAAGAATAGGATGAAAGACTTTTGCATTATTCGCTACAACTACCAGTAAGTGCTTCAATACCCTTCTAGTTTTAGAGAAATTTTCAATGACCAAAATTTTGGCGGATAGTTTGGTGATTCAATAGATTCATAGCCCTAGAAGTAGGAGGGCTTTTGGTGTTCATGTTCAAATATCGGGTAGCTTATTCGAGAGGTTCGAAAATTTGCTAGGTTCACTACATGCCTCGTTGATCTCAAATCAAGTTTCTGAATCATCTTCTTGAGCTTTTTCTTGTTGCTCAATCATTTGTTGCAAAGTGATCTGCCTAAACAGTTTATGGTTTTTAACGAAGGTGGTCAGTAGCCAAGCTGCAATGATTACTTGGATGAACAGATATGGGATTATACCCAATGCCAAACCCAGAAATGTGTAGCTTTCTGCTGGGTTTGCCAATGCCTTGATAATGTTGATCGCATAAATCACCCCTCCAATCAGGAATAACCATCGCCATTGAATTCCGAATTTTTGCGATCTGGTAAGGTTTTCAGCCATATTTATTGGTCATGTATTGGTAAGACGATTTGATTAAGTCTTTCAGTACGTCTAAATCAATATCTTCTATTTTTTTAATGTAGAGGCAGGATTTACCTGTTTTGTACTTGCCAAGTTGGCTCATTTTTTCTTCATACCTATCAAAACCAGGCATAATGTAAAGCGTAAGGTTTTGTGCCCTGGGTGAAAAACCGGTTTTGAGAAAATCTCCTTCATGGCCACTGTCATATTTATAATGATAGGTACCATATCCAACGATGGATGGCCCCCACATTTTTGATGGCTCACCCGTAATTTCTTCCATTATGGTTTTAATCTGGAAAGCATCTGTTCTTTTTTTCTCATCTACTACAGTATTCAAAAAATCGTCAACGCTACCTTCATTTTCAGTGGTTTTATTCTGTGCTTTTGCCATAAACTAAAATTAAAAAATCAACGGATAAAAAGTAAGTACTCCAATAATTGCAGCGGTAATTGATGCGATAAGCACTGCCGCAGCCGCCATGTCTTTGATTAATCCTGCCGTTTTCTGCTTTTCGGGAGAAACCAAATCCACCAAATTTTCAATGGCAGAATTGATAATTTCTGTGACCATTACAAAGCCGATCGCTGCTATTAACCAAAGCCAGTCGGCACTAGTTATCTGTAAATAGAAGCCCAAAGCAGTTACCACAAGCGCAGCGAATAAATGAATTCTGAAGTTGTGTTCATTCAGGATTATATGCTTTAAACCATTTATAGCGAATCGAAAACTTTTGATTCTGGTTTTTATAGAAAATGGCTTCTGCATTGTTAAAAGTAATCAGATTTATACCCGTTTGAAAAGTAGGTTCGTAAAAATTGGAGGCTTAATTTTGACTGCGATGCAAAAAGGAACTCAAGTTTTTCTACTGATAACATTTTTACTCAGCGTGTTTGCCTGCGATAGCGATATGGACAAGGCAGGACGATTTTTCTTAATGGGAAATGAGGAGTTAAAGGCGCAGAATTACAAAGAAGCCATTCGATTATATACCGAGGCGCTGGATAAGAATCCATTGTTCAAAGAAGCTTATAACAATCGGGGAGTGGCCTATTTCAAAACTTTGCGCTTTGCCGAGGCCATCAATGATTACACCTACGCCATACTGCAAGTAGACCCAGATTACACAGATGCCTATAAAAATAGATTCGAAGCCAGTTTGGCCTCGGGCAATTTTAAACGGGCTTTAGATGATGCCGATTTCCTCAGAAAAACCTTTCCAGATAGTGCTTACACCTATTTTTATAAAGGATTGGCATTGACTGAACTGAAGCGTTTTGACGAAGCGATTAGCGAATTTCAAAAGTCCTATGAATTGGATGCAGCAAATGTAGAAGCCGTGGTGAACCAGGCCAATGCCTATTATATGTCCGACAGGTATACTGAAGCCAAACAGCTTCTGCAAAAGGCGATAGGAATGGACGCCTCAGAACCTAATATTTATAACACGCTTTCATTGATTGCCAGCCAAGAAAATGATTTCGAAAAGGCATTGGAATTTGCCAATGAGGCCATTGCCCTAGACCGATTGAATCCCTATTTCAACAATAACCGTGGCTATATTTACCTCAATTTGGGCGAATTGGAAAAAGCAGAGGCCGACATTAATTTGGGGATTAAAGCAGATCCAAGAAATCCATGGGCTTATAGAAACAAAGCTATTTTTTATTTTAAAAGCGAGAATTACGATGCGGCCTTGCGCAACATAGAACAAGCTGCCCTTTATGACGACACCATTCCATTGCTCAATTATTATTGGGGTGCGATTCTTTTAAAGTTGAACCGTAAGGTCGAAGCTTGTGAAAAATTGGCTGCCTTAACCCAACCCGAAGCGGCAAACCTAAAACAACAAGCCTGCAATTGAACATTTTTTTTCAAGAAGAAAGGGCTGAATTTGCGAGTTTGACCCTTTTTTCATGGTCTATTAAGATTTTTTTATTCCCACTGTTAACAAGCGTTAATACACCTTCGTCTAACCATTGATTATGGATGTCACACAGTTCAAAACGGAAGTTCTACCCTTAAAGAACAAACTTTACCGCTTTGCTTTCAACATTGTAAAAGATGAAGAATTGGCTAAAGATGTGGTACAAGAATGTATGATTAAGGTGTGGGAAAAAAGAGATGAGGTCAAACTGATCCATAATCTAGAGGCTTGGTGTATGCAAGTCACGCGGAATAAAGCATTAGATAAACTTAGGTCAAAACACATTAAACGAACCGATCTTTTTGAAGTAGAACTGGACACACGTAAGGAGAAAGATACCCCGGTGGTATTGACAGAGCGAAGTGAGATTATGGGCAGAATTCAAGAGTTAATTGATAACCTGCCTAACCGACAACGCGAAGTAATGCAACTGAGAGATATCGAAGGCTACAGCTACAAAGAAATTGCTGATATGCTGTTGATAGACATCAATCTCGTGAAAACAAATTTGTTTAGAGCAAGAAGAAAATTGAAAGAAAGCCTAATTAAAGAAGATGCCTATGGACTCTAGAGTAGAGGAATTATTGGAGAAATACTGGGCCGCAGAGTCAAGTATTGCAGAGGAGCAAGAGCTAAGAAAACTAGTGAGTACTGCAGAAGAAGTACCCGAAGAGTTAAAAGGACTTTTCGATCATTTTGAAACAGAGCAGACAGCAGCACTAGGAGAGGATTTCGATCAAATGATTTTATCAATGATCGAAACCGAGACCGAGAAAGAAACTAAAGTGATTAACCTGAGTGGTTATTTCAAGCAGTATGCCAGCATAGCAGCAGCAGTTTTAGTGCTGTGTGTAAGCTCATACTTCTTCATTCAACAACAAAAGAGCTATGAGCAAATAGATACTTTCGATTCGCCAGAGCTGGCCTTGAAAGAATTCAAAAAGCAAATGCTGATGGTTTCTAGCTACATGAATACTGGCTCTAATAGCTTAGATGAATTAAGCAATATGAGCAAAGCCAATACGGCAATCGAAGATATTTCATTGATGGGCGAGGCTGCAAGAGGCATGAGTTCGATCAAAGAAATGAGCGTATTACAAGAATTTTAAAACAGAAAAATAAAGAAAAACAAATATGAAAAAGTTAGCAATAATAGTGATGTTGAGCATCGTAGCTTTCGCAGCGAAGGCACAGAACGATGCAATTTCGAAGTACTTTTCGAAATATGAGAAGGATACTGAAAATTTCAGTGCAGTGTCTATCAGTGGTAAAATGTTCGCCATGATCAATTCTATTGAGGTAGAAGATGACGAAGACAAAGCTTTGGTAGAGTCCCTAGGTAAAATCAAAGGAGTGAAAGTACTTTTCGCTGAAAAGGGTGTTGATGGCCCAGCCATGTACACTGAAGCACTTGGTTTGATCAATGGTAAAGGATTTGAAGAGTTGATGTCGGTAAGAGATGAAGACAAAGACATCAAGTTCTACATCAAAGAAAAAGGCAACAAGATTGATGAAATGTTTATGGTAATGGGTGGCAAAGCAGAGTTTGGTATGGTGAGCATCGTTGGTGATGGCATCGACATCAACCAACTTTATAAACTATCTAAAAGCTTAGGCATGGATGAATTTAAACACTTAGGGGGCAAATAACCCCCTTAACCTTTTTTTAGGTTAAAAACTCAATACCTTTTTACATTTGGATGTTATGAGAAAATCAATTTTACTCTTGGCCCTAGTGGCCACTACAACTTTCGCTTTTGGTCAAAGCAAGAGTGTAGAAAGATTCAGAGAGGATAATGAGCCCAGCTTAAAGCTCTTTTTTTATAAGAGCACCCTCAAGATGTTCGCTAACCTACAAATTGCCCTGGGTGATAAAGTTGAGCAAGAACTGCCCGACATGTCTTCTCTAATTCAGCATATCGAAAAGGTCAAATTCTTTATGTTCGATCAAGAAGATTATGATCCCAAAAGCAAAATGTTCGATGATTTGGAGGCCTCTATTTTAAAAGAAGGCTACGAATCTATGATGACAGCCAGGTTAGAACAGGCCACAGTTAATTTTATGATGAAGGGAAGTGATGCCAAGCCTGAGGGTTTTGTAATGCTCATTCGTTCAGAGGATGGTTTTAATGTGGTGGATGTTGAAGGCTACCCAGACTTAACACAAATCATGAAGTTTACCGAATTCATGAATAGCAATACCGGTGATTTAAGATCATTGAAAGACGCATTTAGGTAAAACAGCCGCTGGTTTTGGATGGGCCGGCATCTGTATAAACTCAAAACACAAAACGATTTGGAAACTGTATTATCAATTAAAGGGCTCTCCAAGCATTATGGAAGAGTCAAGGCACTAGATGGCCTAAATCTAGAGGTCAAAAAGGGAGATGTTTTTGGCATTCTTGGACCAAATGGAAGTGGTAAAACCACCACGCTCGGTATCATTCTTAGCGTAATCAATCAAACCGAAGGCGAATTTGAATGGTTTGGTAGAAAGGCCGACAGAGATACCAGAAAAACCATCGGTGCAATTCTCGAACACCCTATTTTTTATCCCTATCTCACGGGCGTTCAAAATCTCAAAATAGTTTGTGATATCAAGGAAGTTCCTTATTCGCGCGTTGATGAGGTAATTCGACAAGTTGGACTAGAAGAAAGAAAGGACTCCAAGTTCAAGACCTACTCTTTAGGGATGAAACAAAGGCTTTCAATTGCCTCGGCTTTACTATGCGATCCGACAGTGATGATTCTGGATGAACCCACCAATGGACTTGATCCTCAGGGAATTGCTGAAATCAGAGAATTAATCATAGAGATTGCCAATGGCGGAAAAACAATCATCATTGCCAGTCATTTGTTGGACGAAGTTCAAAAAGTATGCTCTCATTTTTGCGTTTTGCAACGAGGAAAACTCATTTATAATGGTCTGGTTGAAGATGTAGGCAAAGGCGCAGTAAGCCTCGAAGTAAAGGCGGACAGCGAAAATATTGAGGAGGTTTTAGTCGCCTCAAAAATGGGTAGCGCTGTAAAACGAGAAAGAGATAAATACATCATGACGATGGAAGAGGGCTTTACTGCTGCTGATGTCAATGCTTATCTTTTTCAACATGGAATTACCGCAAAGCATCTTCTGGTGCAGGTGAAGAGCCTAGAAAAACAATTCCTTGAAATACTTGCTGATTCTAAAAAAGGAGGTGCCCAATGATTAGACTTTTAAAAATAGAGCTTAAGAAAGTAATGCCTAGCCGTGCTTTCAAAGTATTGGCCATCATGTACATCGTGGCGATGGTCATTATTAGTGTTGGCGTAATGCCCTTCTTTCAATACCTCAAAAACAAATTTGCGGATTTCGATTTAGATGGAGTAGACCCAACCATTATCCCTTTTTATGAATTTCCAGATATCTGGCAAAACCTTACAAGCGTAATGATTTGGTTCAAAATGCTTTTGGGTTTCAGTTTGATCTTTTCAATCACCAATGAGTATTCATACCGAACAATTCGGCAAAACGTAATAGATGGATTGACCAAGCATGAATTCATTTGGTCCAAAATCATTATGGCGGCTTTTTTGAGTGCAGTTTCAACAGCAGCATTGTTCGTATTGGGCATGATCACTGGCTTGATTTATTCAAGTGATATTTCATTCGTTTCCATTTTTAGCGATAGCTACTTTTTGATTGCTTTCTTTTTTCAATTATTGGCATTCTTGCTCTTCACCTTATTTGTTGGAACACTAATTCGAAAATCGATTATCGCCATGGGTGTATTGATTTTCTGGGTACTGGCTGTAGAAAATGGGTTTTATGTGTGGAGTAAAGTCAAGAACATAGAGTGGGTAGAATACCTGCTTCCAGTAAAGTCGATCAATGCCCTTATTCATAATCCGTTTCCAAAATATGCCTTTATGGAAATTCAAGATTATGTGGCTTTGCCAGAAATGGGGCTCGTAATCCTTTGGGCAGCTTTATTCTATTGGGCAACCACCAAGTTGGTAGTAGGTCGCGACCTGTAAGTATCCGAAAAAAAGTATATCTCAAGGGTTGATGCAAAGTCAATTCTTGAGATTTTTTATTTCCTTTTGGCTTCAAGATTTAAGCAGTTAGATACAAATCCTTAGAAACACCGTGCATTGGTATAAATTCCATGTACCTTTGCTGCGCATTCCGAAATGACTCGTAATTATTTAGCCAGTTATTTCTTCTGCTAATAATTATTTAAAGATAAAACGATCAGGTGCCCATGCTCCAAATAATTGAGCGCAGTTCCACCTATTTCCACAAACAATTTATATGTCATTTCAGTCATTAGGACTTTCAACATCGCTATTACATGCGGTGAACAAAAAAGGGTATACAATACCTTCTCCAATTCAAGAAAAAGCAATTCCGCCAATTTTAGCAAGAAAAGATGTGTTAGCATCGGCTCAAACAGGAACAGGTAAAACAGCAGGCTTTACTTTGCCATTGTTACACATTTTAAGTGAGGGAACTCAAATTAAACGAAGACCCATCAGGGCTTTGGTACTTACTCCAACTCGTGAGTTGGCAGCACAAGTGTATGAGAATGTCAAAGAATACAGCGAATTCACCAATATCCAATCTACCGTAATTTTTGGTGGAGTAAATCAAACTCCACAAGTAAGGGCGATCAGGAATGGTGTTGATGTACTGGTGGCAACGCCAGGCAGGTTACTCGATTTATACAATCAGAAGATGTTGCGTTTAGACGAGGTTGAAATCCTTGTTTTAGATGAAGCCGATCGAATGCTCGATATGGGTTTTCTACGCGATATCAAAAGAATCATTAGTTATATGCCTTCTAAAAGGCAGAATCTGCTTTTCTCAGCAACTTTCTCGGACGATATCAGAAAGCTGGCGAATGAGTTCCTAACCAATCCAGTTGTGGTTGAAGCTACGCCTAAAAATACGGTAGCGGCCATGGTTGAGCATAAAGCTTATTATGTTGATAAAGTGAAGAAGCAATCATTCATTACCAAGTTGATTTCAGAAGGTGATTGGTCGCAAGTGCTGGTATTCACCAGGACTAAGCATGCGGCAAACAAGCTGACTGAGAAATTGAATAAAAGCGGAATTACTTCCTTAGCCATTCATGGTAATAAAAGCCAAGGGGCTAGAACTTCGGCTTTGGCGGGATTCAAGAACGGTACAACTCGCGTTTTGGTCGCTACTGATATTGCAGCAAGAGGCTTGGATATTCCTTTACTGCCCCATGTGGTGAACTATGAGTTGCCGAATGTGCCGGAAGATTATGTTCATAGAATAGGTCGTACGGGTAGGGCTGGAGCAAGCGGAGAAGCTATCTCTCTTGTGAGTCACGATGAGGTAACTTATCTGAAGGATATTGAAAAGCTGATGAAGCAAAAAATTGACAGCGAAGATGTTTTAGGTTTTGATCATAGCATCAAAATGGAACCTGCTGCGCAAAAGAAACAACAAAACCAGCGAAGACCAGATGCCCGAAAGGCCGCGCCAAAAACAGGCAAACCGAGTTTTGGTGGTGGCGGAAATCGTAGAAGAAATTCGAGGTAATACAAGTTCTAAATCTTATTAAAAAGCGATATCGCCCTCAACTGGGTGATGTCGCTTTTTCATGTTTAAACACTTGGCCATTTCCATGCATACCTAATAATTAGACATAGAAGTAAGACTTCTAAGGCTGCGGCAAAATACATGTGTATCCATGTTTCTCCTGCCAAATTAAACAGCATATAAGGAATATGTACAGTGGCCGCGCTTATGTTGGTTATGCGATTTGCCTTAGCGGGTAGGGCAACGGAAAGAAAAATCATAAGTATTGGAATTGTGGCTAAGGCCAGTGCCATAAAAATAAATCCTTGGGTTATATCAAAGACGAACACTTTGCCTTTCAAAATATCGGCTAGCTTTTCTGGCATGAATAGGGCAAAATGATCAACATAGATATAGAGAAACATAAAACTTGCCCATAGCGAGGCAAGCTTAAGTTTTAGGTTGACTTTGTGATCTTGCAGTTGTGTTTTTGATGCACTCATATGAAATCCATTAAAAATTAAATCCGAAATGTAGCCCTGGCTCAGGTGTCCATTTTGACCATTTGTCGTCTTTTTCTTTAAATCCAGCGGGCATTTCTGTGTAAAAAGGTCGGCCAGCAACACCAAGTGATGGTTCAATAAAAAGTTTATCCTTGAAAAGCTTCACATGGTACCCAATTCTATAGGTGTTGAACAGGTGAAAGCCATTATCCACTTTATTGCCGTTGTCATCCTTGAATTTTTGTAACATGGGCATAACGTGTACTGCAACATATAGACCTTTCCATAAATACCGCTGATAAGAAAGTCCAATCCCGTACTCGCGAATATAGCCCGGGAATTGCTCTTCAGCCTTTCCGTATGATTTGTTATAGAATGGGTTCATCCCTAGTGGCCAGGCATATTTCCAAGTGATTGATTCAACAGAAATTACATCCCTTCCGCTTAAGCGATAACCTAGATTGAGTTGAACGAATTCAGGGTTGTTTGTGGAAGACAAATTACCCAGTAAAAACAATGTGCTACCACCAAACCATTTTTTGTAAGTACTGTCTGTCTCGGCATATTGTGCCTTCAGTTGTGCAGCGCTTGACATGATTAAGAGCAAACCCATCCATAGAATTTTCTTTTGCATGACTTTTCGATTGTTAAATGAGACAGCAAAAGTAGGTTTAGGGGATAGTACCAGTCGTTCACTTAAGTTAAGAAATGGCGCTTGGCTATTTCTTCAAGAATTCTTAGTCTTAATCATCTTAAAGATTATGGCTTTTTTGTCAAGAAAACTTTCTAAATGAAGTTGCTGCATGTTTGAGCGTGTTCAAATTGCCTTCGTCTGATGATTTTAGTTTTAAAACTTAAATCCAAAATCAAGTCCAGGTTGAATAAAGTAGTTAGGCCATCTTTGCTCTACTGCTTTAAAAGAATCTGGAACTCCATTTCTTACAGGCCAATAACTTATTCCTATGGCAGGTTCAAAAAAGAAGCGCCCTTTAAAGAACTCAAAATGGTAACCTAAATAAAAGTCTGTATACAAAGTGAATCCATTTCCGATCTTGTCTTTATTCTCATCCATGTATTTTTCAAAAGCATTCAATACATAAACAGAGGTATAAAGTCCCTTCCACCAAAAGCGCTGATAGCCGATTTGGGGTGCTATTATGCGTGCATGTCCGGGATAGTTTAGCCCTGGGGCATCAAAATCTGGCCCAAAAGGAATACCTAGTGGCCAAGCGTAGATGGATCTTTTAAATCTAAAAGAGACCACATCTTTAGGTGTTATTCTATACCCAACGTTTAACTGAATATATTCTGGTGGATTTTGGTCGTCAGGAATTAAATTTCCTAACATCAATAATGAGCTTCCAACGAACCACTTTTTGTAAGTGCTGTCTTGCTTTACATTTTGTGCATTTGCTTGTAAACTGCCTGCAAATACCAAGGCAACTACAATCCATAGAATTTTCTTTTGCATGTCTTTTTGATTGTTAAATGAGACAGCAAAAGTAGGTTTAGGCGATAATGCCAAACGTTCACTTAAGTTAAGAAAGACCTTTAGTTCTTCTTCGCGAGTATTCTCGCTCTGAGTCTGCTTAGTGATTGAGGTTTGATACCTAAATAGCTCGCCAATTGGTGTTGGGGAACACGTTGAATCAGGTCGGGTCTTTTTTCCAGCATATTGAGGTACCGTTGTTCGGGCGAAGAAGTCTTAAACTCGTCAAAGTCTATTTGTTGTTTGGCTAGCAACTCTTCCGACAATCTTCTGCACATGATTTCAAACTTGGGGAATTTACTGTTGATTTCTTCTTCCATATCGGAATTTGAGATTAGAAGAATACTGTCTTCAACGCAGGCGATGAAATATTCAGAAGGGGTCTTATTTAAAACACAATGAGGCGTTAGTGCGTCAAGTTCTGTATAAAAAGCGGTGGTTTTTTCTTCTCCATCTATGATGTAATACACTCGAATACAGCCTTTTAAAACAAAATAGCTCTTCTGTGATTTCTGTCCTTCTGCAAGTAAAGTTGTCCCTTTTTTTACCGAGTGAAACAGATCCAATGAAAGTAATGCATTCTTCTCATCTTCTGTCAGAGTAATGTATTTTGAAATAAAGTCGAATAGTATGTTTTGCATTTTTGTTACTCCTGTCCTTGGTTACACTTGCCACAAACAATCGAATTAGGCCATTGCCAAATTCCTTTTTTGTGACTGCCAATCTAGAGTTTTTTGCTCAATGTATAAATTGCTGCTTGTTGAATAAATAGTATTGGACTCTTATGTCAAGCCAAGACTTTTAGAAGCAGGGCTGATTTGATTGAGGGTGAAGGAGGAAGTACAAAGACCTAAGTTTGATGAATAAAAAAAGCCGTCTAAATACTGGTTTTCAGACGGCTTTTTTCTAGATCATTTATGGTAGGATTTATTCTGTCTCTGCTTTTAACCTGTCCTTAAAGAGGCTTCTTAATTTCTGCACTTTTGGGTCGATTACCGCCCTGCAATAAGGCTGCTGACCATTTTGGTTATAATAATTCTGATGATAATCTTCCGCAGGATAATAGGCCGCCAAAGGACTTATTTCCGTCACGATCGGATCATCAAAATAGGTTTTCATTTCCTCTTTTACTTCTTCAGCTACTTTTTGCTCGTTTTCATCTCTGAAGAAAATCACCGAACGATATTGCGTTCCAGAGTCATAGCCTTGCCTGTTCAAGGTGGTTGGATCGTGAGTCGAGAAGAAAATCCTTAATAAATCTGCATAGGGCAAAATTTCTGGGTTATAAGTTATCTTGATTACTTCGGCATGTCCCGTTTTGCCCGTACAAATCTCTTTGTAGGTTGGGCTTTTGATAGCGCCTCCCGAGTAGCCAGACTCGACTTTGGTCACCCCTTTAATGCGTTGAAATACGGCTTCTGTACACCAAAAACAACCACCACCCAAAATGGCGGTAGCCTCAGTTTTGTCTTCTTCGATTAATTTCATTGAAGCCGAATTGATACAATACCTTAGTCCACTGGGTTCGGGTCCATCGGGAAATACATGTCCTTGATGTGCATCACAGGTATTGCACATCACCTCTACACGCACCATTCCATAACTGGTGTCTTTTTCGTATTTGATGGCATTTTCTGCAACAGGTTGATTAAAACTTGGCCAGCCCGTGCCCGATTCAAATTTTACTCGAGAATCGAAAAGGGGAGTGCCACAGCAAACGCAGCCGTAAAGCCCTGGCTCATGTCGTTCGCAGAATTCACCGGTGCCAGCGCGCTCTGTTCCTTTCAATCGTGCAATTTGAAATTGCGCAGGAGTCAAAATCGATTTCCATTCTTCTTCCGTTTTTTCTACCCTTTTATTGGGAGCAGGGGTGCCGTTGTTGGCAAATTTGATTACATCAATCCAAGTAAGCATATTTTCCTTTCTGTTTCGGGTAGAGAACAATGTGCCATCTTCAAAAGTTTTACTTCTTCGTAAAAGATCACATCAATCTCATACATCAGCAAAATGGCTGACACTCAAAGATCAATCCCTGCTCAATAATAACCTAATTCTCGCTGTGGAGAAGTTCAGTTTGAAAGGCTGTTTTGTAGGGGATGTGTGTTCAGTTTCTAACTCTTTAAGGATAATGCGCTTGTTTGACTGCACCCACGACTTAAACCAATCTCTATTTTTCGCGTCATGGGTAGATAAATAGTTCAAGAATGAGGCCAAGGCGAACTTATCAGAAGTAATACCTGCTCCATTTTTTACGGCATCCAAGGCATTGCAGGCTTGCTCGTATTGATTCTCTACGGGGACCATCATCACGGGCTTGCCCAGGTACATGGCTTCGCAGATGGATTCAAAGCCTGCCGTGGATACGTAGCCAAGGCAATTTTCCATATAGTTCAAGAATTTTTGATCATTGATATGATGAAAAGTGAGGTTTTTCCAAGGTGACCATTCATCTTTCTGCTCTTTGTTGTCCCAAAAGCAATGCAGCTTGATCTTTTTATTTTGTTCGTGCCATTGCATCAGGTCATAGGCGTAACCTGGATTTACCACATAGGCTAAAATATAGTCTCCTTGCGTGGGGGATAGTTCATAAACTTCCTTTCGTAAAAGCGGAGGGGCAATGCGCACGGCATGTTTATGGTTGGCATAATTTCTGAAAGAGAGTGCAATTTTTTTATGCGCACCGAGCGAAGTAAGTGTGTTTGTTGCTTTGAAATAGGCCTTTTGAAAAGGAAAACCTTTCGCAAAAGGGAATTCTTTGTGTGCTGCCAAGTATTGGTGGGCAATACAAATCCTTCGGGTATTAGGACGAAAGAAATTGAAATAGAAGCCACCCAAAATATCATAAAAGTTAATGATAAGGTCGGGTTGGTGGTCCAGGATTATTTTGTCGATGGTTTTGAGCTCCAGAAAAAACTTGGGTAGCGCTAAAAAATTAAGGGCAAAGGTTTTGAATAGGTTGATCGACTTTTTCCCTTTATCATAATAAAAGTTGGGGCTGGCCACTGCCTGAATTGGTGCCTTGGCTTTGTTCTTAAAATAGGCAGGTACTTCTCTTCGATTGCTTGTGCCAATAATGATTTGAGCAACTTCATGCCCCGCCTCGCTCATGATTTGCTCCATTGCCAAGGCTTGGGTCATATGCCCGCGACCTTCTCCTTGCACTATAAATATTGCTTTCATTTAGCCCACCTCGGTTTTAGGAATGAGCAAACTAGGTTCGAAATAGCTATTCAGCTCAATGGTTTTGTTTTTCTCTCTGATTTCAGTACTTGTGGATTTTTGGGTTTCGGCATAATAAACCAAGCTCCATTCTCCATTAAAATCCTCGACCAGAGCAGTAAGCGACTCCACCCAATCACCGGAATTCAAATAGGTGATTCCTTCAATTTCTTTCATGGCAGGTTGATGGATGTGGCCACAAATTATTCCATCACAACCTTTGTATTTTGCCATTGCAGCCAACTGTTGCTCATAATCATCAATGTATTTTACAGCTTGCTTCACCTTTCCTTTTACGGCTTGCGAAAGCGAAAAATAAGGAAGACCCTTTTTTAGTCTTCTGTAATTATATTGTCGATTCAACCAAAGTAGAAAAGTGTAGCCAATATCACCGAGTTTGGCAATCCATTTGAATTGGCGGGTAATCGCATCAAAAATATCTCCGTGAACGATGTAGAATTTTTTCCCTGCCGACTCATAGATCATGTCTTTTTGAATCGTGAGGTTGCCCATAGTGAAGGGCAAGATTTGATCTAAAAAGTCATCGTGATTGCCCCTCAGGTAGGTTACTTTCGTGCCGTCATTCTCGATCTTCTTAAGGAGTGCTGAAAAGAAGCGGGTATGTTTTCTCTTCCATTTGCCTGATTTTTTGAGCTGCCATCCATCAATGATGTCGCCATTTAGAATCAGGTTTTCACAATGATATTGTTTCAAAAATCTGACAAGTTCCTTAGACTTTGATCCTTTTGTGCCTAGGTGAACGTCAGAAATAACAATGGTTTTACAGTTATTTTTCACGGTGCAAGGGGGTATGTTTCAAGTTACACTTTGAATTTGACCCTTGCGTCAACGATTTTTTAACGAATTGATACGATTATGAGTGAAACGGGTGATTCTCTTAATATTGGAATAACCTTGAGCTAGGGAGTGTCAATTTTGATTGACTTTCTTAGAGATGTAGTCTACCGCCTGTGCTATGGTTTGTAATTGCTCCGCATCATTGTCGGGAATTCGGATTTCGAAGGTTTGTTCAAACTCCATCACGATTTCGGCATAATCGAGCGAATCAATACCAAGGTCTTTTATGAAATTTGCATCTAGGGTGGCTTCTGTTGATGCGATGCCTATTTTGTCTACTAAAATTTGTGTGACTTTTTGTTGTATTTCACTCATTGGATCGGTAGGTGTTCAGAATAATGTCGGAAGATAGTTCATTTACACAAAAATCTAAAACCTCAGTGTAAATTCAGTGCCTTCGTTAATCACAGACTTTACGCTAATTCCGCCACCATGTTTTCTCATTATTTGTTTCGAAAGACTAAGACCAATGCCCGAGCCTTGTTTTTTTGTGGTAAAGAAGGGAATGAAAACTTTGGCAAGTGCCTCTTCGTCAATTCCGCAGCCATTGTCTCGGATCACAATTGTAGGCCGATTGTATTCATTCACAAATGCCCTGATCATGATATGGCGTTCTTCCGTGTTTTCATCTAAGGCATGGATTGCATTTTGCAGAATATTAATCAGCACCTGATCGATAAGCTCCTTGTCTATCGTAAATTTTAAATCAATGGGTTCAACGCTCAGGCTCAACTTGATTTTCTTTTGCTCAAGTTCATGCTTCAATAATACATGTATATAATCCAGCACCCGCCTAATGCTTTCGATGGCGAGTTTGGGCTGTGGAATTTTGGTTAAATTCCTAAAGTCAGAAACGAAGCGGATAAGCCCTTGGCTTCTTCTCTCTATTGTCTGCACGGCCAGGTAGATGTCTTCTAGCTCCTCTTTCTCGATTGGAACGTCATCTTCGATATTATCGACTAAGTTGTCTCTGACTGTGGCGGCCAATGAAGAGAGAGGGGTCACAGAGTTCATGATTTCATGGGTCAAAACGCGAATTAGGTTTTGCCATGCTTCCATTTCCTTTTCTTCCAATTCGGATTGAATGTTTTGAACAGAAACCAGTTTAAACTCTTCTCCCCGAAGGATCAGTTCAATTACATAAATAGACAGCTGAGTATTTGTGCCGTCTTGCGTGAAGTTGATCAAATCACTACCGCCAGTTTTGAGCTTTACCAAAGATTCTACCAGTTTAGGACTCACCTTGCTCAATTCATAGATATTTTGGATCCCCTCAACACCAATCAGTTTTTTGGCCGCACTGTTGATGATCTGCACGTCACCCTTTTTATTGAAGGTAATGAGCCCGATACCCACGTGCTGAACTATTGTCCTGAAATAGTGGTAGTTAGCCTCTTTGTCAGCACGGATTTCACGAAATTTTTTAATTACATTGTTGAACTCTCTATACAACTGATCTACCGAAGCGGAATTTCCTTTTTCGGGATAGGTTGCTGTAAAGTCATCGTACTTGATCGAACTTAAGAAGTTTGAAATCTCCCGATTCGACTTTTCCAACGACCTTATGAGCAGATAAACTTCCAGCAGTAGTGCCAAGCTGATAAAGAAAATATTTACCTGATTTTCGGTTTTGAAAAAGGTATAGGCCAAAAGGAAAATAGTACCGATCAGCAAAATAACCCTTACAATAACAGAGAAGCGCAGATTCTTAAAGCCCATGTTTTTCCAGTCTTCGGTATAACGAAGCGCGCGTTAAACCCAACTCCTTGGCTGCTTTCGAAATGTTACCGCCATGTTTATTGATGGCCTTTAGAATAACGTTCTTTTCAACTTCGTCAAGATTGAAGTTGTCCGCAGCCTCGCTCACTGCGTCTTGCTTCTGAACCAAGAAAAAGAAATCTTCAGGCATAAGGTGATTGCCCTCACCCATAATAATGGCCCTTTCAATCGCATGTTGCAACTCACGGATGTTGCCCGGCCAAGCGTATTTCTGCAACTTCTTTAAAGTAGAAGCTGCCAATTTCTTTCTTTCCTTTCTGTATTTATCGCAATATACTTTGACGAAATGCTCTGCCAGCAATATGATATCGTCCTGGCGATCTCTCAAAGGAGGAAGGTGAATCTCAACGGTGTTAATTCTATAGAGTAAATCTTGGCGGAAGGAACCATCATGCACCATATCATATAGTGGCATATTGGTAGCGCAAATCAATCGAATGTCGATTTCTACCGATTTATTAGAGCCAATCTTGGTAACTTCTCTCCTTTGAATGGCAGTTAACAGCTTGGATTGGAGTGGCATACTTAAGTTGCCAATCTCGTCTAAAAATAGCGTGCCATTATTGGCAATTTCAAAGCGCCCTGTTCTGTCTTCTTTAGCATCTGTAAAGGCACCCTTTTTATGACCAAAAAGTTCGCTTTCAAAAAGGGTCTCAGTAATTGCTCCCATATCTACTCCCACAAAGACATTGTCTTTTCTAAGAGAGCGTTGGTGTAGCGCCCTGGCTACTAGCTCTTTACCTGTTCCGTTTTCACCGAGCACCAGCACGTTGGCATCTGTTCCTGCAACTTTATCAATAATGGAGAAAACACTTTTCATGGAAGGGCTTTCTCCAATAATATCCTTGAAAGGCTTGCTCAGCTCGTCCTCCAACTGTTTTTTCGCACTTTTGAGTTTATCAACTTCTTTGTAGGAACGCTTTAATTTTACCGCGCTTGAGAGCGTAGCAATGAGTTTTTCATTTTGCCAAGGCTTGAGCACAAAATCAGTAGCGCCTTCTTTCAGTCCTTTTACCGCCATTTCTACATCACCAAAGGCAGTAATCAGAATGACTACTGCAGTAGGGTCGGCATCAAGAATTTGTTCTAGCCAATAATAGCCTTCTTTTCCGCTGGTAATGTCCTTACTGAAATTCATATCGAGCATGATGACATCGTAAGTGCCATTATTCATCAAAAAGGGGATCTTCTTGGGGTTTTTCTCAATGATGACTTCCTTAGCGTGCTTTTTCAGCAATAGTTTTGCAGCAATCAATACGTCCTCATCATCATCAATGATTAAAATTTTACCTAGTTCGTTCTCCACAGTTGTATTCGTTTAAAAGTTGCGCTGCTCCCCATAGCCTATAATAGTGCCAACCGCACTGGTTGAGTCCAATGTAACAAAAGAGCGGCATGAATGTACGCAAACGTTCGAAAAGTGTACTGTATTCGTACACCATAAATGTAGTTAATTAGAATTAAGGAATGGTCTATTCTCAATTTTCTAAGGTTATTGAAACCCAAAACGATGCTTAGGCTTTCAATAAGTGTGTCAGTCACGAGATACTTTTTTAATGGCTGACTAAATTATTGGGCAATTGATTTTGTGAAAGTGATTTATGTATCATATATTGCACACGTTGTTTTGAATTAATATAGCATTAATTCAGATATTTTGAGTTTTTGACCTTTGGGCTCGATTCTGACCAAATCGAGCCTTTTTTTATGCCCAAAATCCTAAGGGCGCTTCGGGTTTCTCTTTAGTCTTGTGTTCGATTCCGATCAATTCTTGTGCTGATATTGTACACTCTTGCCCTTCGCTTGCGACATGATTTTATATTAAGTAGTTGAAAAAGAGTGATTTGAATTTGTGGCATCCTTGTTGGGTAAGGCAGCCCGGATTAGAAAATACACTCAAAATGGCAATGGATAGAAAAATCAAGAAGAAGACTTGGACAGCAAAACGAATACTTACGATTTTAGGAATAACAGGGGTGGTCTCTCTGATTCTGTACGTATTCATATTTGCAGATAAATCTTCGAAACTCAACGTAGAGCTGGATAAAATCAATGTAGCTACTGTTACAGAAGGTGCATTTCAGGAGTTTATCCCTGTAGAAGGGACAGTTAACCCAAAAACCACAATTTTTTTAGATGCCATAGTTGGGGGCAATGTGGATGAGAAATTCTTAGAAGGAGGAGTAGAAGTTCAAGAAGGTGATACTATTCTTAAATTGGAAAACGACAACCTTGAGATGAACTACATTAGAGAACAGACTCAAGCCAACCTGCTAAGAAATGACATAGAAAACACAAACTTAAATCTTAAGCAAAGGCTTTTTCAATCAAAATCGAGCATTATCAATCTGGATTTTGATATTGATGAAGCAAAGGATGCCTACGAAAGGAACCAGCAGCTTTGGAAAGATAAAGTAATTTCAGAGCAGGATTTTTTGAATTCAAAACGAAGATATGAGCGATTGATCGCCAGAAGGGTGAATGAGATTGAGTCAGCAAAGTTCGATTCATTGAACGCGGTTACCAGCACAAAGCAAAATGAAGAAAGACTGGAATCCACAAAAGAGAGTTTGGAGATTGTAAAAGGAAATTTGAATAACCTTTGGGTAACGGCCAAAATATCGGGGCTTCTTTCTACCGTGAATGTCGAGGTAGGTCAGAATGTGAACGCAGGCCAAACCATTGCTCAAATTGATGATTTGAACGGTTTCAAAATTATTGCAAGAGTAGATCAGCATTATTTAGCCAGAGTTTATGACGGTTTAAAAGGAAGCTTCGATTTTGCAGGTAAAAATTACTCATTAGTGATTCGTAAAATTTTCCCTGAAATCAATAATGGCCAGTTCAATGTAGAAATGCTTTTCGAAAATGAAGTGCCAGAAGAAATTAGAAGAGGGCAAACCGTGCCCATCAGGCTTCAATTGAGCGAGGAGCGCCAAGCAGTGATGATTCCAAGAGGAAGCTTTTTCCAAACCACAGGCGGTAACTGGATTTTCGTGGTTGATCATTCTGGAGACTTTGCGGTAAAAAGAAATATCAGCATTGGAAATCAAAATACTCGTCAATACGAAGTGCTTGAAGGCTTGAAGCCAGGCGAGCAAGTGATCACATCGTCTTACGATGGATACGAAGACAAAGACAAACTTATTATTAAAAAATAATATATTAATTCACAACAACCTTTAACTTTTTCAAAAATGGAAAACAAAAAAAATCTAATCACAACTAAAGGGCTCAAGAAGTTCTACTACACTGACGAAGTAGAAACTACAGCGCTGGGTAACGTAAATCTAGAAATCAAAGAAGGCGAGTTTGTAGCCGTAATGGGGCCTTCTGGTTGCGGAAAATCTACCTTGCTTAACATCATCGGTCTTTTAGATAATCCTTCTGAAGGAGAGTTTTTCTTCTATGACGAAGAAGTATCGGGGTATTCAGAAAGACAAAGAGCTGAATTGAGAAAAAGAAACATTGGTTTCGTTTTCCAGAGCTTTAATCTCATCGATGAGTTGACTGTTTTTGAAAATGTTGAATTGCCATTGATCTATTTGAAGTACCCAACCGCTGATCGTAAAAAGCGCGTTGAAGAAGTGTTGGAGCAAATGCAAATCATGCATAGAAAAGATCACTTTCCACAACAACTTTCTGGTGGTCAGCAGCAGAGGGTTGCAGTGGCAAGGGCCGTTGTTGCAAAGCCAAACTTGATTCTTGCGGATGAGCCTACTGGTAACTTGGACTCTACCAATGGACAAGAAGTAATGTCATTGTTGAGCAACCTGAATGAGAGTGGCACTACTGTGATTATGGTAACTCACTCTGCTACAGACGCTGAATACGCCCATAGAATTATCAACTTGTTTGATGGCCAGATTGTATCTGAAAGCATCAATTCAAAGGAAAATTCACTCGTTTAATCGCTTACCTCAAATTATCTGAATAGCCCCGGTGCAATTCCGGGGCAAAATTTCACACGGCTAAGGGCAACGTGTAAGGTCAATATTGCCTTTTGGATAGAAAACTGAAATCATGAAAAAACTAATATTTACTTTTTGTTTGGCCTTGTTGGTATCTCCGATACTTAAGGCGCAAGAAGTGCTCACCTTGGAGGAGTGCATTCAAATTGCACTTGAAAACAACCTTGACATTAAAAGAGCAAGAAATAATGCCATTGCTGCAAAGGCCAACCTAACGCAGAGTAAATTCAATTTTCTACCTTCTTTGAGTGCAGGCGCATCGCACAACTGGAATGAAGGTCTTCAGTTCGATAATACTTCAGGGTCATTGGTAAATACAACCACATTATCGGGAGGGGGCTCAATTGGTGGTAGTATTACTGTATTTGATGGTTTTTCTAATTTACTTGGAATGCAGCGTAATAAGATACTCTATGATGCTTCAGAAGAAACCATTAAGAGTAATATTCAATCTACCGAAGCCAGTATTGTATTCTCTTTTTTGCAAGTAATTACTACCGAAGAAAACCTGAAAATAGCAGAGCAAACCAGAGGATTACTCAATGAGCAATTGGACAGAGAAGAAAAGAGAGAGAAAGCTGGAGTTGGCAACATGGAGCAGGTGTACAATTTTAGGTCTCAAGTCGCTCAACAAGATTTGAATATTGTAAACCTTAGAAATAGCCTGGAAAGTAACAGGTTGACGCTGTTGCAATTATTGCTATTGGACCCATCGAAAGACTATCAATTTGAAGGTATCACCACCAATGATGCAGAATTGGAGCAAAGCATTGGAGACTACAATACTGTTTTTGAAAAATCTATGTCTTTTTCGCCAGCCGTTAAGTCCGCAGAGTTGAATTTGGCGGCTTCTCAAAAGAATCTTAAGGCAGCACAATTTTTATGGATGCCGAGTTTGACCATCAATGGAGGCTATGGAACAAGCTGGTCATCGAATATTAAACTCAGGGATGGTTCGGGCCAATTGATCCTTCCAGTTCAGGTTTTGGACGTGGGAACTCAGTTCGATCAAAACAGATCTAAGCAAGCAAGTCTTAATTTGAATATTCCGATTTTCACAAGGTTCCAAAATAGAAATCAAGTGCAGCAGAGCAAAATTCAAATGTTGAACTCAGAATTGGGTCTGCAGCAAGCTAAAAACAACCTTACCAATTTGGTTCAACAGGCCTATTTGAATCTTGTGAACGCAAAGAGTACCTACGCTGCTGCGAAACAAAGTATGATCAATTTGAATATGGCTTTTGAGTTTGCCAAGAGCCGTTATGAGAACGGAACGATTGATTTTGTGACTTATTTACAAAGTTTAAACGGGAAGAATAATGGGGAGCTTCAGTTGGTTCAAGCGAAATACACCATCCTTTTCAGACAGCTAATTCTGGATATTTATACTGGTGAAAGTAACCGCGGAAATTAGTTTAATTCATAAATATCCAGCTTGTTGGTGCCAAAAAGAAAAACTCTAGTGTTTTCCATTAATACAAATGAGTAAGTAGAGGAGTCAGGTAAACTGACTTCTTTTTTTTGTCTTTTGTAGATATCAAAAAGAATCAGCTTGTTACCTTTTTGGGCGATTAGGTTGGTTTCATTAAAACTGAAATAGTCAACGCCTGCAATTGGTAGTGTTTCAATATAATTTCCAATATTATCGAAAACGAGCACCCCATTTTTTCTATCTCCAATGAACAATAGGTTTTGATATTCGCGCATCGTGGTGAAGTCGTATTGAGGAGGACTTAAATTAAGGCTGAGGAACGTCTCGATAATGATTTCTTGATTACTGATGTCTATCTTCTTCAGGCTTAGGGCTTGCGCATCTAAAACCCATAAGTTGTTATCTGCTGCTAGGGTAGCGATACTAGAGTATCCCGAAATTTTTTGATTATCGAGGGTATATCTTTCAGAACTGTTCATCAATCTGTCGAGGAATAAATATTCTTGAAAATCCTTATAGAAGACGAAAACGCGCAATCCTTGCCAAGCTTCAATCAGACTGGGATTAGACTTTTTGTTGGGAGAGAAGTGGCGTTGAAAAACTCCATTGCGATCGTACTTCTCAATCGCTCCAGAGGCCACCTCTAGGTAAATATTGCCCTGTCTATCAATTGAAACTTGTTCAATATTTTGTTCGAACTCAATACTGGCGAATTTCTTCCATTGCTGGGCACTAACGGCCGAGGCCATTAACGTAAGCAAAATCGATATTATGAGGGTTTTAGTGCTCAAATTTTTTGAGTTCAAAATGCCCTTCGCTCAATTCCCCATAAGTAAAATGGTTAATCCATTCCCCTAAATTAACATAGCGACTGTTTTCAGCCACAACTAGATCGAGCGGTAGGTGTCGATGCCCGAAAATGTAAAGGTCTCTATGTTGTTGTTGCTCTTTAAATTTCGTGTATTGCCAAAGCCATTCCTCTTCTCCCAAAAATGTTTGCTCCTT
>Ga0210009_1001095_pt1 | contig 24983 bp, 19 predicted proteins | sample CryGeyCG2114_065_FD_185457 | JGI IMG/M metagenome (GOLD analysis project Ga0210009, IMG submission 185457) | Groundwater microbial communities from aquifer - Crystal Geyser CG12_big_fil_rev_8/21/14_0.65 (SPAdes) (version 2) | ecosystem: Environmental > Aquatic > Deep subsurface > Groundwater ... | reverse complement strand
TCCAAAAACACCCCGCAGAGTAGCACCAGTCCAGATCAGCAACAGGCTCCCAAAGGGGGTGTCGACTTCACCGGAATAGGGTGTCGCGTTCGACTGGAATCAGGTGCCGACTTCACCGGAATACGCATCGCCCTGTTCAACCGTCGGGGAGTAGACTTTTCGCGCCTCTGCATCATCGGGAAGCGCGCATATCCCCAGACTCACCCATAACACGATCGCAGCTTCAATATGTAATTTCATCACCACCCCTTTGATGGGTGAATGATAATCATTATCATATACACGTCAATGATAATGATTATCGTTTACACATAAACCAGCACCGCATGGGGACACAGCAGTGTTTGTCATCACAGCCCTGTCGAGCGTGACAGATGCATGTGTTTTACCCGGCCTCATCGGCTAACAACAAAGAGGGCTCAGGCGCATTAGCAGGAAGGAAGGGTTATGTATGTGCAGGGCCCCGCCAGCAGCCTGCCGAGGCTATATCTGTAAGGCCGGAATTAGCGGTGGAACCGCGACCGGCTTTACAGATACAGACTCGGGAACCCGCAGGGCAGACTGGTTTCGGGGTGCCCTTCTTTCGTTCTTTCTTGGGCACGCAAGAAAGAACATTAACATTATGCCTGCACTGCCGGATTGGCAGCCTGCTAGCGGGTGATACGGGCTTTAAGGTACAAGCTCAAGAATGAATGAGTGCATTTCCCGGTATTCCTAGAAGAGCATAAAAAAAGGGCCGCTAGAAGCGACCCTTTCTGCAACGGTAAATCACCGCGTTTATGCTTTCAAACCGAGAACATCCTGCATGTCATACCAGCCGGTGGATTGCTCCGACAGCCAGCTGGCTGCACGCACCGCACCACGGGCGAACACCATACGATCCGATGCATTGTGATGGATCTCTATACGCTCCTCATCGGCAATAAACATCGCCTGATGCTCACCGACTATATTGCCGCCGCGCACAACCGAGAAACCGATGGAGCCAGCCTTGCGTACGCCGGTGATCCCTTCCCGCGAAAGTACCGCCACATCATCAAGCGCCACACCACGCCCGGCTGCCAGCGCCTTACCCATGGCCAGCGCCGTACCGCTTGGTGCATCCACCTTGTGCTTGTGATGCGCCTCGAATATCTCGGCATCGTAATCATCACCCAGCACCTGAGCTGCTCTTTCAATCAGGCTCAGAGCCAGGTTCACACCTACCGAATAGTTGGCTGCCATGATCACCGGTGAATCAGCGAGCGTATCGCGCAACTGCTGCATTTGTGCAGCGTCAAATCCGGTCGTGCCTATCACCATCCCCATACCGCGTCCGGCCGCGAAAGCCGCATGCTTCAGGGTTGCCGCAGGAGCGGTGAAATCAATCAACACATCGGCATCAGCACAGGCATTGATATCATCAACGATACGCACCGCCAGCGTCTCCACACCGGCCAGCTCACCGGCATCACGACCGACAAACTCCGAACCCGGACGCTCTGTTGCGCCGGCCAGCAGACCGTGTCTGCTTTCCGCCACGGCACGTACCAGCATGCGCCCCATGCGGCCGGATGCACCAACAACAATCACCCGTATCTGTTTCATGGCTTGGCGTCCCCAGCGAGTTCGTCCCAGAGATCCTTCACCTTGCCGAGAAAGGAGGAGCGCTCGGGATATATCTCATCACCGGCCTCTGCAGCAAATTGACGCAACAGATCTTCCTGACGACCGCTCATTTTCTTCGGTACGGCAATCTGCACGCGTACATAGAGATCACCCTTGTGCCCCGATACACGAATATCCGGCACACCGTGCCCGCGCAGCCGGAATACCCGACCACCTTCCGTACCGGCAGGAATTCTGATTTTAACGCGCCCGTCCAGGGTTGGGGCATCCACTTCCGCTCCCAGTGTTGCCTGTGGAAAGGTGACCGGCATCGTACAGTGCAGATCGGCGCCATCACGCTCAAAAATGGAGTGCTTCTTTAATGAAATAACAATATACAGATCACCGGGTTTGGTACCCTGCTGTCCTATTTCACCTTCACCGGTGACGCGTACCTGTGCACCATCATAGACGCCGGCAGGCACCTTGACCTTCAGCTTCTTGTTGCTCTTTACACGGCCTGCGCCACCGCAACTGATACATGGCGACTCAATGCGCGTACCGCTGCCATGACAGGCAGGACAAGTGCGTCGTACAGCAAAGAAACCCTGCTGCATCTGAACCTGACCGTGACCGCCACAGGTCGAACACGGCACCGGATTGGTGCCCGGTCGTGCACCACTGCCATGACAGGTATCGCAACCGACATGTTTGGGAATATCCAGCTCAACTTCCTTACCGTTGGCAGCCTCTTCCAGCGACATCGCCAGATTATAACGCAGATCGGCACCACGTGCGGCGCGCTGACCGCCACCACCGAGCACATCACCGAACACATCACCGAACAGATCGCCGAAGTCACGGAACGCATGTGAATCCTGGAATCCGCCTCCGGCACCACCGCGCCAGAAGTCCTGCATCTGGTCATCCACACCGGCATGGCCATACTGATCAAAGCGGGCCCGTTTGGTTGCATCGGACAGCACTTCGTAGGCTTCAGTCACCTCGCGGAAATTCTCAGCTGCCTTGGTATCATCCGGATTACGGTCAGGATGATATTTCATAGCCAGCTTGCGATACGCCCGTTTGACCGTATTTTCGTCGGCATCCTTGGCCACACCCAGCACTTCATAATAATCGCGTTTGGTCACTGTCACTCCTTAGTCTTGCTTCTCATATCATTCAAAACCTTCTCACCGCAGAGGACGCAAAGGACGCAAAGGAAAAACAGTATAGAAATATTATAAACAGTGTATCCAGCCTGATGCCCCCCACTTGCTGCCGGCACGGTTAAACACACAATATTTTCCTGCCTTTCCTCTGCGTCCTTTGCGTCCCTTGCGGTAAAATGAGTCTAATACTTGCCATAAACGTGAAAAGGAGCGGGGAGTTTACACTCTCCGCTCCTCACACTACAACTTACACCTTACTTCTTGTCGTGTTCATCTACCACTTCGGCATCCACAACATCGGCATCCGTAGCCGAATCCGAAGATGATGCGCCGGCATCCGCACCCGCTTCCGATGCTTCTTCAGCCTGCTGCATATCCTTGTAGATGGCCTCGCCCAGTTTCTGCGACTTCTCAGCCAGATTCTGCTCGGCTTCCGCAATCAACTTGGCATCGCCGCCTTCAATAGCTTTCTTCAGCTCTGCGAGCGCGTCCTCAATGCTCTTGCGTGTCGCTTCATCAACCTTGTCGCCATGTTCCTTAAGTGACTTCTCGGTAGAATAGACCAGCGCATCAGCACGATTTTTGGTTTCGATCTGCTCTTTCTTCAGCTTGTCCTCCTCGGCATGTGCCTCGGCGTCCTTCTGCATGTTTTCGATCTCTTCCTTGGACAGGCCGGAACCGGACTCGATGCGAATCGAGGTCTCTTTGCCGGTACCCTTATCCTTGGCATGCACATGAATGATGCCGTTGGAGTCGATGTCGAAGGTCACTTCAACCTGCGGCATACCGCGCGGTGCCGGTGCAATACCTTCCAGATTGAACAGACCCATCTGCTTGTTGGCCGAGAAAATCTCACGCTCGCCCTGGGCAACCTTGATGGTTACGGCCGTCTGATTGTCCGCAGCCGTGGTATAGGTCTGGCTCTTCTTGGTAGGAATAGTGGTGTTCTTTTCAATAATCTTGTTGAACAGACCGCCTTCAACCTCGATACCCAGACTCAACGGCGTAACGTCCAGCAGCAGTACATCGGTAACATCGCCCGTCAGAACCGCACCCTGAATCGCTGCACCAATCGCCACTACTTCATCCGGATTCACGCCTCTGTGCGGCTCACGACCGAAGAATGCTTTCACCTTCTCCTGTACCAGCGGCATACGGGTCTGACCACCGACCAGTACAACCTCATGGATATCGGCAGCCTTCACGCCGGCATCTTTCAATGCCTGCTTGCATGGTGCCAGCGAGCGCTCAACCAGATCACCCACCAGGCTTTCGAACTTGGCACGTGTCACCTTGATCAGCAGATGCTTGGGGCCGGATGCATCAGCAGTGATAAATGGCAGATTCACTTCTGTCTGCTGACCACTGGAGAGTTCGATCTTGGCCTTTTCAGCCGCTTCCTTCAGTCGCTGCAGAGCCAGTTTATCGCTCATCAGATCAACGCCATGCTCTTTCTTGAACTCTTCAGCCAGATATTTGATCAACACCTGATCAAAATCCTCACCACCGAGGAATGTATCGCCATTGGTGGATTTCACCTCGAACACACCATCGCCGATTTCCAGAACGGAAATATCAAAGGTACCGCCACCCAGATCGTAAACGGCGATCAGGTGGTTCTCTTCGGTCTTGTCCAGGCCGTAAGCCAGTGCGGAAGCAGTAGGCTCGTTAACAATACGCAACACATTCAGACCGGCGATTGCGCCTGCATCCTTGGTCGCCTGACGCTGGGAGTCGTTAAAGTAGGCCGGTACGGTAATTACCGCATCCTTGACCTCTTCACCGAGATACTCTTCAGCGGTCTTTTTCATCTTCTGCAGCACAATGGCGCTGATTTCCTGCGGACTCATTTTCTTGCCGTCCACTTCCACCCATGCATCACTGTTATCGGCTTTGACTACCGGATATGCCACCAGCTCACGATGATGTTTTGCTTCAGCAGCATCATACTTGCGACCGATCAGACGCTTGACCGCATAGAAGGTTTTGTCCGGATTGGTGACCATCTGACGCTTGGCGGATGCACCTACGAGGCGTTCGCCATCTTTGGTGAATGCCACAACCGATGGCGTGGTATTATCGCCTTCACTATTGGGAATAACCTTGGCCTTGCCGCCTTCCATCACAGCAACACACGAGTTGGTTGTGCCGAGATCGATACCTATCACTTTTGCCATTTTGTTTACACTCCTGTTGTGTATTTAATAAATGCGAAATTAAAAAGTCTGTAGCTGCTTTATGGGGCGCCAAAAAAGAGATTTCAACCCCATGGTTCCAATCTCTTATTTTTGCGGACCGCTCGAGACCAGCACCCGGGCCGGTCGAATCAGGCGTCCGTGCAGGCTGTATCCCGCAACATGCTGAGCAACAACAGTGCCTTCCGGCTCATCGCTGGGCAGCTGTGTCAGTGCCTCATGCCAGTTCGGATCAAACTGCTCACCTACCGCATCAATGCGCTCGACATGAAAACGTTTCATCATGTCATTCCAGCTGTTCAGTGTCAGTTGCACCCCTTCGCGCAAAGCCACCTCATTGCCCTCTTCCACGGCAAGCGCCCGCTCCAGATTATCGACAATATCCAGCAGAGCGGATGCAAACTTCTCTATGCCGAACTTGTGCGCATCTTCCACCTGCCGCTCGCCGCGCTTGCGCAGGTTTTCCATCTCGGCATGTGTACGCAGCAGCCTGTCTTTCAACTCGGCATTTTCCTGACGCAACTGCTCAACCACATCCACTTCGTCGGTAACCGTGTCACCATCAACGATTTCAACCGTATCTGTCTCCAGCTCTTCGGGGTTATTCTGTTTATCGGCTTTATTCCGCGTGTCGCTCAAACCATCCTCCTCAAATTCGCTACGGGGCTCTCTCCCCCGCCACAGACCATCACACCCGCATTCTTTCGGGTCCGCCCCTCTGTAGGGGCGCCGGCGCGCGCTTTCAAGTACTTTTGTGCAAATCATGGTCAGAGGGATGCAGCCAGCACAGCAACAGGGTAGATTACCCGCATGATCGAGATCCGCATTGCAGAGCAACTGCTCCATCATCGCCGTCAAAGCGGCGTCTGGTACAGCTATCCGATCTCCTCGGCAGCACGGGGCACAGGCAACATGCGTGACAGCCTGCAAACACCGCTGGGGCGTCACCGGATCGCCGCCAGAATCGGTGCAGAGGCACCGCCACTCACCGCTTTTCGCGCGCGCCAGCCCTTTGCCATCTTCGATCCTTTACATGACGACCCCGAACGGGACTGGATCCTGAGCCGGATACTGCGGCTTGCCGGCTGTGAAACCGGTAAAAACCGGCGCGGCGCTGTCGATACATTCGCCCGTTATATCTATATCCACGGCACCCACGCCGAGGAGCAGATCGGCCAGCCGGCATCTCACGGCTGCATCCGTATGCGCAATAGCGACATCATTGAACTGTTCGAACATACACGGCTGCACGAAACGGTGATCATCCGCCCCTGAACCAGTTCCCCCTGCGCTATAAGCCAGCCTTGCCTCGCGCATGCATTTTGCGCGCGAACTGTGCAGAGGTCACTGCCGGCGCCAGGTAATCCTGATGAATCCAGCCTGTTTTACCATCCTTGTTATTGCGCACCTTTACCCACACAGACTGCTTGTCCAGCCATACACAGGTTGCATCTTTCCAGATGATCTCCACCACTGCAGAGGAAGCTGCGGCTGCCGTATGCAACTTGGCCGGCTTGAGCAACCTGAGCAACGGCCCTTCCTCTGCCGCAGCCGCCCCGGCAGTCACTGCTCCGGCAGCAAGCAACATCACTGCGCTTATAAATAATCTCATCTGCTTCATATTTCAATCTCCTTCATCACCCGCCATCAGGCTTATGCCAAGTGTCGGATATCGTTCTCTCATCTCCCGACCTGGGCCGGCGTCTGCGTTCATTTGCGGCCCTCAGGTTGCTGATAACGACGCACTTCTCTTATTATTACGCTTTTCAATCGCCACAATAGCAGCCTCAGCTGAAAAGCGAACAGCCAATGGCGCAGCACTTACCAATAATGTGCATGGCCAATACCCAGATAAACAGCGGCAGCACCCCGGCATCCCTGCAGATCTATAGCAGCCACCGCCGGCAGCGGCAGTGCAGGGCGAAGCAGTATTTTACAGCTGAATTCCGCTTGAAACTGCGCAGGGACATCATTCACAGCGTCACCCGGTTTGCCCAAACATGCCTCTGACGTTATGCTCCACCCCCTCAAACATGAAGGAGTTCATCTTTGTTTAAACGTATTCTGGTAGCCAACCGTGGTGAGTGTGCCATCCGTATTATCCGTTCATGCCGTGAACTGGGTATCCAATCGGTAGCCATTTATTCTGAAGCCGATGCTCATGCGCTGCATGTGAAAAAAGCCGATCGCGCCGTGATGATCGGGCCTGATCCGGTCAAGAGCTATCTGAATATTCACCGTATTGTCAGCGTGGCTCTGGATACCGGTTGTGATGCCGTACATCCTGGCTATGGTTTTTTGTCTGAAAATGATGAATTTGCACGAGCCATCATCGATGCCGGCCTTGCCTATATCGGCCCCTCTCCCGATGCTATCCGTGATATGGGCAGCAAGACCAAGGCGCGCGAATCGATGATTGCCGCCGGTATCCCTGTCATTCCGGGCTCTGACGGCGCACTGGAAAACATCGAAGATGCACTGATTCAGGCGCATGCGATGGGCTATCCGGTCATGCTCAAGGCCGCTGCCGGCGGCGGCGGGCGCGGCATCCGCCGCTGCGATGACGATGATGAGTTGCGTGAAAATTATGTTGTCACCCAGCGCGAGGCGATGGCCGCCTTCGGCTCCGACATCCTGTTCATGGAAAAGTGTATTCTTGAGCCGCACCATATTGAGTTCCAGATTCTTGCGGATACGCATGGTCATACCGTACACCTGTTCGAGCGCGACTGCTCCATCCAGCGACGCAACCAGAAGCTGATCGAAATTGCGCCAAGCAACTTCCTTACTCCGGCGTTGCGCGCCAGCATGGGTGAGATCGCCGTCAAGGCCGCGCAAGCGGTCGGCTATGTCAATGCCGGCACCGTTGAGTTCCTCGTCGACAAGGATCACAACTTCTGGTTCATGGAGATGAATACCCGCCTGCAGGTTGAGCACACCATCACCGAAACCATTACAGGTGTGGATATTGTCGCTCAGCAGATCTGCATTGCTGCCGGTGAGCCACTGCCATTTACACAGGCGAACCTCAGTTTCCGCGGCTTCGCCATCGAATTCCGTGTCAATGCGGAAGACCCGAAAAACAATTTCCTGCCCATGCCGGGGCGCATCACCCGCTACATCTCTCCCGGCGGCATGGGCGTTCGCGTCGATGGCTGTGTCTATGCAGGTTATCAGATCCCGCCCTATTATGACTCGATGTGTGCCAAACTGACTGTTTCAGGACTGGACTGGAAAAACACTGTCATGCGTGCCCAGCGCGCACTCGGCGAATACGATATTCGCGGTATGAAGACCACGCTGCCGTTTTACCGCGCCATCGCCGAATCCGATGTATTTATGCAGGGTGAATTTAATACCGGTTTCATGGATCAGCATCCTGAACTGCTGGATTACAACGATTATGAGCGCCGTGAAGATATCGCTGCCGCAGTAGCCATGGCGATTGCCGTGCATGCAGGCCTCTGATTATTCAGCTGCAATTCAGTCCGGCCCTGATTCCAATACCAATAACAACCGAGAAGGTATAGACAATGAATGATGTAAAGAAAAAACTGGCGATTACCGAACTGGCTCTGCGTGACGGACATCAGTCACTGCTGGCCACGCGCATGCGGCTGGACGATATGCTGCCCATTTGTGAAAAGCTGGATGCTATCGGTTACTGGTCCATTGAGGCATGGGGCGGTGCCACATTCGATACCTGCCTGCGCTACCTGAAAGAGGGTCCGTGGGTACGCCTGCGTGAGCTGAACAAGGCGTTGCCGAATACACCTATCCAGATGCTGCTGCGCGGCCAGAACCTGCTCGGCTATCGCCATTATGCTGATGATGTGGTGAAGAAATTTGTCGATATGGCCGCAGCCAATGGCGTGGATGTGTTCCGTGTCTTTGATGCGATGAACGACCTGCGCAATGTGCGCACGGCGGTCAATCAGGTGAAGGCCAACGGCAAACACGCTGAAGGCACCATCTGCTATACCACCAGTCCCGTCCATACCCTCGAATATCTGGTCGATCTCGGTAAAGGCTTTGAAGATATGGGCTGCGATACGCTGGCCATCAAGGATATGGCGGGCCTGCTCACCCCGACTGCCACACGCGAGCTGATCCTGGCGCTGAAGAAAGAGGTAGCCATTCCGCTGCATCTGCACTCCCATGCCACTGCCGGCGTTGCCGAAATGGTACAGTGGGAAGCTGTGCATGCCGGTTGCGACATCATTGATACGGCCATCAGCCCGCTTGCAGGCGGCACCAGCCACCCGCCGACGGAAGCTATGGTTGCAGCCTTTGCCGGCACCGAATATGACACCGGTCTGAATCTGGTCGCGCTGCAGGAGATCGCCGCATACTTCAAGGAAGTACGCAAAAAATACTCCCGCTTCGAGTCCGATTCCACCGGCGTGGATACACGTGTATTCGTCAATCAGATTCCCGGCGGCATGATCTCCAATCTGGCCAATCAGCTGCGCGATCAGGGTGAACTGGACAAGATGGATGCCGTACTCGATGAGATTCCGCGCGTACGCAAGGATTTCGGTTATCCACCGCTGGTCACCCCGACCAGCCAGATTGTCGGTACCCAGGCAGTGCTGAATGTGATTTCCGGCAAGAAGTACAAGGTCATCACCAATGAAACGCGCGACTACCTGAAGGGGCTCTATGGTCGCGCCCTCGGCGAGATCAATGAAGATGTGCGCAAGCTGGCCATCGGCGATGAGGAGCCTGTCGATATCCGCCCTGCCGACCTGCTCAAACCGGAGATGGATGCGCTGACCCGCGAAATCGGCGACAAGGCCAAATCGGTCGAGGATGTACTCTCCTATGCACTGTTTCCGACCATCGCTCTGGAATTTTTCGAAGAGCGTGCATGCGGTGTGTTCAAGCCTGAGTCACTGGATACGCCTGTAAAAGAGAGCGGTACACCGGAGTTCATTAATCCCCCGTCACTGGCTCCGACCGAATTCAACATCACCATTCATGGCGAGCAGTATCACATCAAGATCGAAGGCTCCGGCCACAAGAGCGATGATCTGCGCCCGTTTTATGTGAAGGTGGATAATGTGCTGGAAGAGGTGACCGTTGAGACGCTGACCGAGGTAGTGCCTACACAGAATGGCAATATTGATGTCAACAAGGCCTCCAAGGGATCACGCAGACCGAAAGCGGTCAGCGATAGCGATGTTACCACACCGATGCCTGGTCGCATTGTCGCCATCAATTTTGCCATTGGCGATCATGTGGATGCTGGCGCCACTGTGCTGACCGTGGAAGCGATGAAGATGGAAAATCAGGTGCATGCGCCTGTTTCCGGTACCATCACCGCCATTCATGTCGCCATAGGTGATACAGTCAATCCGGACGAATGTCTGGTTGAAATCAATTGAGACAGCGATCGATAGCGATGCAACCCGGCTGAATACGGGGCCGCATTGCATTGAAACTGACCAGCAGCAGTTCACTCAAACAACAGCTAACTGAAACCGTCGCCCTGTGGGGCGTGTCGTTCTTTGTGCTGCTCGGTCTCTGTTTTTATGCGTTTTTTCAGGATATTGAGATATTCCTGACCGACAAGGAAGCTGAGCAGCAACTGGATATGCAGATGCTTGAGCTGACGCCGCTGCTGGTCAGCGGCAAGCAACAGGCGATTACAGCGGAGCTGCAGGCCTATGCCCATGACCCGTCGATTGCGGCTCTGGCTGTGCTTGGTGCAGTCGGCATCGAGCAGGTCGCCACAAACGCCAGCCTGATACAGTTGCCCGCCGGATTGAACCAACTCGAAAGACTCAATCAAATTGCTGCAACTACGCCGGACCTGCATCTCTACACACGCAAGCTCTACGGCTATCCGGCCAGCCTGATCATGGTCAAGAGCAGCGAGCGCATCGGTCAGTCTCTCTCCACAGCGACCAAACTGACGCTTGCCCTGATGATGGTGCTGCTGCTGATTTCGATCAAGGCGCTGCATTTTGTACTCAATCGCAGGCTGCTTAGCCCAGTCAAGCAGCTGCACAGTGCCATGGAGAGCAGTCACCCGGCTGAATTTGTCGCCAGACTGCCGGATGAATTTGCCCAGGCACTGGTCATGTACGACAGACTCCAGCAACAACACAATGTCATGAAAACACAGTTCCTGAATATGATGGATGCCCTGCCCGGCTGCTTCTGGTGGTCGGATAATGGCTCTGGCTATAGCGGCATATCCGACAAGGCTGATGCCCTGCTGCATAGTGATGCCACAACTCTGGCAAAATCACGGCTCTGGTCGTGGATACACTCTCCTGCACAACAGCGTATCAATTTACAGCGCCTGCAACTGGCCATTGAGAAGCGTGAGGTCACTATCGACTTTGCCTATCAGGCAAGACTGGATAACACCATGCAGTGGTTCGGTGAAACCGTCATAATCTGCTATAGCAGCGAGGGGCTCGTCGAAAGCGTATACGGCATTATCAATAACATCAGCGGACGCAAACAGCGTCAAAAAGAGCAGTCGGAAAAAATCGAACTGGATCTGCGTATGAAGGCTACAGCCACGCTGGTTGGCGGCATTGCCCACGAATTCAATAATATTCTGGCCGGCATGACCGGCAACCTGTTTCTGATCAGGCAAAAGCCGCAACATGAGATGACGCCACAGCGCATCAAGCGCATTGAGCAACTGATTGATCATGCCGCCAGTATGATTGAACAGATGCTGGCTTTTGCGTTGCAAAGCAATCTTGCACCCGGCCCGATCGAGATGCATGAGTTCATTCGCCAGTTCTACGCCAGAGTTTTGCCGACTCTGGATGAGCAGATCACACTGGATCTGAAGCTGGATAGCGCTGACGGCAACCCGGCTCCGCTTGTGCATGCAGATGCGATTAAAATGCAGGAGGCGTTGATGCAACTGCTGCATAACGCTATTGATGCGACAAGTCAGACCACTCGCCCGCACATCACTATCCGTCTATCCAGAATGGAGGGCAACGATGCCTCCGTCAGCCGCTTCCGTGATCTTGCAGACCGTCCCCTGTTGCATATGTGCATCTCAGACAACGGCTGCGGCATGCCTGAAGATGTGCGCGAACGAGTATTTGAACCTTTTTTCACCACCAAGGAAAACGGCAAGGGCACCGGACTCGGTCTGCCGATGGTTTACGGCCAGATCCGCCAGCTGGGCGGCCGTATTGATGTGGAAAGCAGCCCGGGCAACGGCACGACGGTGCACATCTACCTGCCTGTTCAGCAACCGGAGATCAATCGTAGCAGTATCGAAGCCATCACCCATGGACATCGCGAAACCATCCTGATTATTGATGATGAAGAGATCTACCGTGAATCCAGTTGCGAGGTACTCTCCGAGCTGGGTTACCTGCCGCTGGCGGCCGCCAGCGGCGAAGAGGGCATCAGCATTTTTGCACAGCACAGGGAGACAATCAGCCTGGTCATCAGCGATATCATCATGCCCGGCATGAGCGGCCTGCAAACATTTCGACGCATCCGCAAGATCCGTCACGATGTACCGTTCCTGTTTATTACGGCCTATGATCAGACCCACCCGAATTCACCGGAACTGTATGAGAGCGGCTGTGAAGTTCTGGATAAGCCGTTCCGTATCGCCACACTCAGCCTGGCAATCGAGCGGGCTCTGCACCCGAACATACAACACTCCTAGCAAAAAAGCGGCTATTTATCCCCTGAGCAGAAACCCTATCGATCTTGCTGTCCCATCACTCCAGCACTCACCACCCCTTTTGGCCTGCCTGCCTGCAGGTGTACGCGGTGACGTTGAATAGAATCAATACAGCTCTCCAGTGCCTGAAAATCGATCGGTTTCTCAAGCAGCATGGCATGAGAGGAATTAATCTCATCCAGTAGTTGCAGGTCGGCATAACCGCTAATCACGATGATCGGCAGCACCTCATCCCGCCTGCGAATAGCTTGTATCAGATCGCGACCGTTCATCTCAGGCATGCAAACATCGGTAATCAACAGATCAAACGCTCCATGATCCTGACCGAACAACGCCAGCGCGCTTTTGCCATTGTCAGCCACTGTGACGTCACATCCGAATGAGGTGATGATCTCCGCCAGCAGCATGCGCAATGCAGCATCGTCATCGACGAGCAATACACGCAGGGGTCTACTCATGCCGGTACATAGCCTGCTTCTCCCTGTCACTGGCCAACAGCGTTTTCACGCCAGCACAGAGATTAATATTCAGGCTGTCATATTGCAGGTAGAAAAAGCCACTGCATCCACCCAGCTCACGCGCCAGTTTTTTCCGGTAATCGTCATTAACCGGAGTGATGGCAACGGTTGCAACAGCAGGCTCGTGATGGTGACAATAAATCAGCACAGCCAGACCGCCCAGATCTACCGCATCAATATCGGCAATCACCAGATCCATATGATCGTGCAGCACCCGCTGATAAGCCTGTTTATCGCTGTGAACCAGATACACACACCAGTCGCTCTCTTCCAGCAGTGCCGCTATCTGATTCCCTGTAACAGCATCCGCAGCCAGGATCAGGTATTTTTTCAGGGGCAGCCGGGTCATGATCTGACAGGAGTTAAACTGAGCGTTCATCGTGCCCTGCATTCAGTCTCACAAAGAGCACGTTTCAAGCTGCAGTCCATCGCATCAAACGGAGCGGCTGCGCGCACAGATGCTGGAGGCTCTTCCGCCGGCACACCACCCTGCTCCTCCTGCTTGATATGCATAGGTATATCAGACATGACCTTTCCCCCTGTCAGGATCGATGCACCGCAAGAGCCATGGATCGAGCTATCGCCCTTCGCCATGCATCTGGTCTGATTGTAGAAGAGGCGCTGCCATACCGGTATCAGAATAACTCTGATCTTTGCCGCAACCGATCATGCGCGGTCACGGGCGCTTGCCGCTGCATCATGCCGGCTTACAGCTCATCCACGAGCTTGTATAACTCGCTGTTTTCCATGTCGATTCGCTTTATCAACAGATCCATCATCGCTCTGGTCTGAGCGATAAATTCAGCCGGATGCTTCTGGATCTGCAAGGCGTTCGGCCACTGTTTCTTATGGGCAGCTACAGCTTTTCCGAGACTGTCCATTTCAACATACAGCCGGCTTGCCGTTGATCTGATGCGCTCGTCCCTGTGCTCCAGCAACTTCGAATAAAGTGTATGATCTTCCATAATCAGATGCACCTTCAACTGACTTGCCAACTCGGTGAGCAAGCGATTGACCTTGCTTGCATCCTTTGAGAGTTCATCAACATGCAAATGCGCCAGCATCGTCGAAGCCAACGCTTGCAGATCATCATGCTGATCTCTGAAAAATCCTGTTTCACTCATCGTATCCTCCTTGCCTGCAATGATGCCAATGGTTGCGCGGCCGTTTCTGAGCATAGAGAGCACGTTTCATGCTTCTTAGCGCATCCTCACTCTATAAGCTTCAGCGTATCGACATGGGCTCTCAGGGCTTTGAAGTTCACCGGCTTCTCAAACAGCGTGGCTTTACTGGAGGCAATCTCGCCCAGCAGTTCCTGCTCGGCAAAACCGGTGATCGCGATGATCGGGATAGCGTGATCACGCTGGCGGATCGCCTTAATGAGATCATTGCCATTCATCTCCGGCATGCATATATCGGTAATAAGCAGATCAAATGCGCCATCGGCCTGATCGAACAGCGTCAGCGCCCTTTTGCCATCCTCAGCATAGGTTACATCGAATCCAATGATACCCATCACCCTGCCGAGCATCATGCGAAAGGCATGGTCATCATCGGCCAGAAGTACTCGCCTGCTTTGCATCAATGGGCTTGCTGCCATCCCCGTCATAGTACCATCCTGATTGGGTTGTCCGGCCACGCACAGAGCAGCGTACTGAGCAAATATTACAACACTCCCCTCACACCTGCCGACAATGAAATGCTAATAAGCGCTATGCTGAGCCGATATAGGAATAAGTCTGATTTTTGTCATTCCGCCACCCGTTATGTTCAGGGTTTGCACTGTTAAGCGTGAAGGTCAACGGCATGCACCGCAACCTACGCAAAGGACGCAGAGGAAAGACAAAGTACAGGAACAGCGTCTCTGCACGCCCCTGATCAAGCCTGGGATTCAGGCGCGAGCGAGTCACTGTGAATGACAGGCGCTCTCTTTCATTATCCTGCTTTTCATCTGCGTTTTTACAGGTCCCTGTCGCGCGTCGGGGAGCACTTGTTCTGTGACGTGCAGGATGCACACGCCCCAGGGGAGCTTCTCTGGCTACGCCATTCTCATTCTGCGCAGGAGCGGCCGGTTCCAGCTTTTGACTTTCACACAAAGGTGCAAAGGAATCTGTAGCCACAACGCCCGCCTGCTCTTATCTCTTTCCTTCGTCTCCTTCATGGTGAATAGCTTATGACTCCGGAGCATGACTACCTTCTGCAAGGCAATGCATCACACCTTCCCCGCCAAGCCGCGAAGAGTCTTTTCATGACAGGTGCTGAACAGGCGTCAGTTAAACAAGAATGCCCATGCGGGCCGCGACCTGTGATAACTCAACAGATGTCGCGGCACCCAGTTTATCCATGATGTGCTTGCGGTGGGTGTAAACGGTCTTCTCACTCAGATGCAGTCTGCCTGCAACATCAATTACACTCAGCCCCTCGGTCAGCAATATGCATATCTCCAGCTCCCTTCTGGTCAGGGATGAGGTCAGTGATTTCTCCTGTTCACTGCTGCCCTTATCAGCAGGCAGCTTCACCCCCGCCTCCACATCGAGATAGCGCCCTCCCGCCATCACCTTGCGGATGGCTGAGATCAGCAGCCTTGCGCCGCTGCGTTTACAGATAAAGCCGTACGCGCCCAGTTGCATGGCGCGCTCGGCCACCATGCCGGCATGCATGCTGAGCATCAGGATGCGTGCCCGGGGGTGTTTAAGCAGGATACGTCGCATACTCTCAATGCCGCTGATATCAGGCAGGGAAACATCCATAATCACGACATCGGGGAGCAGGGCATCATAATCCTTACAGGCCTGTTTGCCCGTCTCCGATTCAACCACCACCTGCATCCCGGCATCCCCTTCCAACAGGTAGCGGAAGCCGATGCGCACAACTTCATGATCATCCACCAGCTGCACACGAATCATCTGATTGGCACTCACGGCTTGTCATCCAGCGGCATCAGGACCTCAACACGGCACACCGTCACCGGGCACATGCGTCAGCAGGAAAGTGCCGCCCAGCGCGTGCACCCGTTCGCGCATACCGATAATACCCATACCGGCATGCAGCTGCGGATCTTGCATGCCTTGGCCGTTATCGCTGATTTCAACCTGAACCTGTGCGGCGCGCGCAGCATGTGCCGGTACAATCCTGACCACAACCTCCACCCGCTTCGCCTTGCCATGGCGAAAGGCATTGGTCAGAGCCTCCTGTACCAGCCGGTAGATGGTAATGGCATGCATCTCACCCAGCCGGTCTATCTCCCCATCTATGCGCAACGGACAATCAATAATACCCTGTTTGTTCCACTGCCCCGTCAGTTCCGTCAGCGCGGCAGCAAGACCCAGCGCATCCAGAGTCGCCGGGCGCAAGCGCAACAGCGTGGCATGGCTGGCATCAAACGATGCTCTGGTATCACGTACGATCTCTTCGGCAATGCTGCGCAGGCGCCGATCCTCCGCATGTTTGACAATATACTCCGCGCGCGCATCAATACTGGTCAATAACTGGCCCAGCTCATCATGCAGGTCACGTGCCAGCAGACGACGCTCCTCTTCCTGCACCTGCATCAACTGCCGCATCAGCGCACGGTTCTGCTGCAAAAGCAGATCCCGCGCCTGCTCGGCCTGCTTCTCAACGGTGATATCCTGCACCGTGCCGATAGAGCTCAGTGGTGTACCATCCGGGGCAAATGTTGATTCACATTGCTCATGAACCCATTTGATTCGCCCGTCCGCAAACAACAGGCGGTGTTCAATGCTATAGGGCCTGCGTGTCTGCAATGAGTGTTTGTAGGTGCTATCCAGCAGTTCACGCTCTTGCGGATGTACCATAGCCAGAAATGCCTCGTAAGAGGCCGCGAACTGCTCCGGATCTACCTCGAAGAGGCGAAACACCTCATCGGACCACTGCAAGCGACCCGTCGCCATATCCAGCTCCCAGTGCCCGATATGGGCCAGACGCTGCGCCAGATTCAGCCTCTCCTCACTCAAGCGGAGCGCCTCCTCGGCCTGCTTGCGCGCGGTGATGTTGCGTACAATGCCCTCCACTCCGATCGCCTGTTTGTCTGCATCGAACAGCAAATAGCTGGAGACCGATGCCGTTCGGGGCGAGCCGTCCTTATGCACCAACCTGACCTCGAAATCATTCACCTGCCCCTGCTGTTGCAACAGATCGAGCAGCTGCTTGCGTTGCACCGGATCGGCATAAAAATCGGACATAGGCCTGCCCAGAAGTTCCTCCTGCGTATAACCTGTTTGAGGCAGGCAGGAGGGACTGACAAATGCTATATGGCCGCTCATATCGGTGTTATAATAAATATCCACCATATTTTCAAACAGACGACGGTACTGAGCCTCCTGTTGGATCAACTCCTGCTCGGCTCTATGACGTTCACTGATATCGGTAATGGCGATACGTACTGTCACCTGGCCATCATCATACGTGCGTAGACAGTCCATCCGGGTGAACAGCATCGATCCGTCGCGGCGCATCAGCGATATCTCGCAGGCTCCCCGGCTATGCTGCCTGAGCAGCTGAACAATATGCCGGTACCATTGATCGCAATCCTGCGGCGCAACAAAAGATGAAAAACGCTGCTGAATCAGCGCACGGCGATCCAGACCGAGCATATCAGCCAGCCTGAGATTAACCTGCCGGATGATCCCCTTGTCGCTGATGCTGGCATAGCCGACAGGAGCAAAATCAAACAGATCGGTCATTTGATCCCGCGCATCGGTCAGCGCGCGCTCGGCCTGCCGCAACGCTTCGTTCTGCATCTCCAGTTCGATCTGGTGGCTGCGCAACTCATGGATCAGGTTGCGCGTATCCGGTGTGGAAAGATCCGGTAAACAGTCACCTGTTGCAGTCTGCTGGCGAAAATCGCCTGCGCTGCCTGTTTTTCCCGTCAAGGCTCAGCCACCCTTCGGCGCAGATGAGAGCATGGCGCGAATATTGCGGTTGAGTTCCTGCACAGGCACCGGCTTACACAGTGCTATGGTGCCGGGCAGGCGATCCGCCTCGCTGAGCACATGCTCCACACCATAGCCGGTGAAAAAGATGATCGGCATTTCCGGGCAGAGCTTGCGCATCTCCCGGGCCGCTGGCAGCCCCCCCATATTGGGCATGATAATATCCAGAATCACCAGATCGATGTCGGCCTGCTGCTCCCTGAACAGCGCCAGAGCCTGCTCTCCGTCGCCCGCCTCAATCACCTTATAGCCCTGCACATGCAACAGCTTGCTCATGACAGTACGTACCGCGGCCTCATCATCCACCAGCAGTATGGTCTCTCCCCGGCCACGCTCGACAGGTTCAATCGCTTCATCTGCAGGCATTGTCGCCCCGTCCTGACAGAGTGGCAGGTAGATGTGAAAGGTGCTCCCCTCATTGACCCGGCTCTCCACATCAATCGCACCACGGTGGGTCTGTACCGCGCCAAAGACCATCGCCAGTCCCAGACCGCTGCCTTTGCCCACAGGCTTGGTGGTAAAGTAGGGTTCGAACAGGTGCTTCAGGTTCAGCGCGGGAATACCAAAACCATTATCCGTGACGCTGAGTCGGGCAAAATGCCTGCTATCCACTTCCGGGTGCCGCAGCAGAAACGCCTGCCCGGCCTCGAATGCGGAGAGTGAAACGGTGATGGCGGGCTGCTCGGCATAGACAATCGCATCCCGGGCATTACCAACCAGATTCATCAGAATCTGTTGTACCTGCGTCGCATCACCGCGGATATACAGAGCCTCACTGCATATCTGATCCGCCAGATCGATATTGGCAGGCACGGAGATGCGGATCAGCTTGAGTGCCTCCTTGAGAAAGGCGGTCAAATTGAACGGGGCAATATGAACAATGCCCTTGCGCGCAAAAATCAGCAGCTGGGCAATCAGATCCGCCGCGCGAAAACACTGCTTTTCCACATCTTCTATCTGGCCGGCAATATCCGGCAAGCCTTCCGCATCGAGCCTGACCAGATAGAGGCCGCCGGTGATGGCTGCCAGCATATTATTAAAATCGTGGGCGATGCCGCCGACCAGTGTACCGACCGCCTCCATCTTCTGCGACTGCAGCAACTGCCCTTCCAGCGAGATCTGCTCGCTGATATCCGCATAGACAGCGCAGTAGTGTGCGATATCGCCATCCGATCCCCTGATGGCGGTGATTTGCAGCCGCTCCGGATAGATCTCACCGTTTTTGCGCCTGTTCCAGACCTTGCCCAGCCACTCGCCGCTGTTGTTTATCTTTGACCACATCTGCTTGTAAAAGTGTCTGTCATGACGGCCGGAGTGTAACAGGGAAGGCTTCTTGCCGATCACCGCGTTATGGCTGTAGCCACTGCTGAGGGTGAAGGCGCGGTTCACATATTCGATCACTCCGTCGGCATCGGTGATCATGATGCCTTCGCCCGCCTGCCCGATCACGTGCATCAACTCAGATGCGCGCTCTTCGGCTTTCTTCTGCTCGCTGATATCGGAGATAACCATGCGCAGTGATTCGCCGCTCGCATCCGGCTGCTGGCACGGCAAGCTTTCAAGACGTATCCAGAATGGCTGACCAGCGGCTTTATGCAGTCGCAACACAGCGCTCTGTCGCTGCCCTGCAGCAACCACGGCTTTGCGATGCATGTAGTAGATAGCCTGATCATCACTCACCACGAAGGTTGAAAAAGGTTGCTTCAGAAGCCCTTTTCGATCCACACCGAGCATCCCGGCCAGCGTCATATTCGCTTGCAGGATAAGTCCCTTGTCATTGACACTGACATAGCCGACCGGGGCAAAATCATACAGATCGGCAAAGCGATCCCGCGATGCGGTCAGCGCCAGTTCAGCCCGGCACAGCTCTTCGTTCTGCATCTCCAGCTCGAGCTGATGTGTGCGCAGCTCATGGATCAGCGCCTGCATATCGTGCGCCTGCTCGATCTGCGCCGATGCTTCCATACGGGCGAGACGCTCCTCCGCCCGCTGGCGCAGCTCCTGCGGGTCGTGGTCGTCCTCGCTCACCCATCAACCTCTAACAGCTTATAGTGCTTATGCTCAATCAGCTCGATGCAGGCATCCACGGCTGCAGCATCATATAATCTGCCGCGCCCCTGCCTGATCTCGTTTAACGCCGCCTCAACACCGAGTCCCGCGCGATAGGGTCGATGGGAGGAGATAGCTTCCACCACATCGGCAACCGCCACGATGCGAGCCTCCAGGCATATCTCATCCCCCTTGAGCCCCTGCGGGTAACCCGACCCATCGATGCGTTCATGATGCTGATAAGCGATCAGGGCAATCGGCCACGGGAAGGCAATATCCTTGAGGATGTCAAAACCCGACGCCGCATGCGTTTGCACCAGTTGAAATTCGATGGGACTCAACTTGCCGGGCTTGCTCAATATCTCTGCCGGCAGCTGAATTTTGCCGATATCATGGATGGTGGCGCCCAGATGGATACCCTTGATGCGCCCCTCATCCAGCCCCATCTCTGTAGCGATGGCCGCCGCAAGCTCGGCCACACGCCGCTGATGCCCAGCGGTATAGGGATCTCTTGCGCCAACAGCTTTGGCCACGACGCTAATGGTGCCTGCCAGCGCCATATCCAGATGACGGTGACTGACCGCCAGCGCCTCGCCGGCGCGCAGTTTTTCCGAGATATCGAGAAAGGTGACCACACACCCTGTCACTGCGCCATGACTGAAAATCGGATAGGACCAGTAGGAGACCGGAAAGCTGCTGCCATCCTTGCGCCAGTAGACCTCATCATCCACATGCATCCCTTTGGCACTACGCATGGCGTGGTGAACCTTGCAGGCATCCGGCGGGTATGGCGTGCCATCGGCATAGCTGTGGTGAGCGAGCGCATGCATCTTCTGCCCCAGCAGCTCCGATGCATCATCATAACCGAGCATGGCCAGACAGGCTTTGTTCACCAGCGTACAAGTATGATTGATATCTAAGCTGTAAATCGCCTCGGCTGTTGAATCGAGCAGCAGCCTGATCTGCATCTCACTGTCACGCAGTGCCTGCTCGGCCTGTTTGCGCTTGCTGATATCCGAAACAGTCACCAGCAGATGCCGCTCTCCTGCAGACTTATCGTGCGCAAACGTGCTCTGTATAAACGCCCAGAAATAGCTGCCATCATCCCGAATGAGACGAAACTCATCACCCTGCAGCAGTAGCGAAGCCTTCTTATGCTTGTGATAGAGATAGAACCTGTCCTGGTCCCCGGCGGCAATAAATGCTGACAGGCGCTGTTTGATCAGCTTGCTGCGCTCCACGCCCAGCATGCGGGCCAGCGTGAGATTCACCTGACTGATCACACCCTTGTCGTTGATGGAGGCATAGCCAACCGGGGTAAAATCGAAAAACTCTGAAAAACGGTCATGCGCTTTAGTCAGTGCATACTGGGCCTGACGCAGCTCTTCATTCTGCATCTCCAGCTCGATCTGGTGGGTGCGCAGTTCATGGAGCAACGCCCGCGTCTCTTCGGGCAGAGCCTGATCCGGCATATCACCGGCAGCCGCCAGCCGGGCTTCGGCCTGCCGGCGCAGCTCCTCGGGTGTCATCCTTCCTGTTCATCCTGTAGAGCACTCCGGGAGAGGCGGGCTTCTGTACCCGTCAATCCGCTATACACATAGTATAGTTACGCCTATATTAGACTGAACCGGATAGCCATGGCAATCACCGGCTCCAACAACCTCATTCAGCCTCTGTGTCGAGCTTGTCGATATCGGTAATCGCCAGCAGGATAAGCGCACCCTCCTCTGTAGCGGCTTCCAGCCAGCGCGCATTGATCAGCATCGAGCAGCGACCAATCGACTCAAACTGATGCTCCACCTTGAAATCATCAAACGATGATCGGGAAGAGAGAATATCCGCCAACAGCTTGCGCAGGCGCGGGATATCCCACTGCCCGTTACCCAACTCATAAATAAAGCGCCCCTGCATCTGCTCTTCACTGACCGCGAAGGTGTTATAAAATGCCGGGTTGGCGGAGACAACCTGCAAGCCTGCATCGAGCACCAGCAGTGGCTCGCGGATGGCATTAACAATACCCTCGGCATATTTGACCTGTCTGAGCATGGATTTCTGCAAGCGGTCGCGCTCGGTAATATCCAGAAAGGTGATAACCACACCGTCGATAACATTGGCAACGGTACGATAGGGGTGCAGGCGGATGAGAAATACCTTGCCGTCTTTACTTGCCACCTCTCTCTCCCTGACGACAAGATCATCGAGTACCTGTCTGGCATCATGATCCAGATCGGCATCGACAAGAGTCGTCGAAAAATGGCTGATCGGGCGACCGGCATCGGCAGCCGATAGCGGGATAATTCCGGTCATGTGCGGTGTGAAACGCCGGATGCATATATCGACGTCGAGGAATACTGTGGCAATATCGGTACTGTCGAGCAGGTTTTTCATATCGTCATTGGCATCGGAGAGATCATCGATGCGGCTCTGCAGCTCGACATTGATCGTTTCCGACTCCTCATTCAACGACTGCAACTCCTCTTTCGAGGTCTCCAGCTCCTCATTGGTGGATTGCAGCTCCTCATTGGTCGACTGCAACTCCTCATTGGTGGATTTCAGCTCCTCATTGGAGGTTTCCAGCTCTTCAATCGAGGTCTGCAGACTCTCACGGGTATGGTGCAACTCCTGCTCCAGATCCTCAGCCGTTCTCGATTGCATTTTCATCACACGCTTGCGTTGTGGCGGCTCACTGCCCTGATTATCGGCCACCTCATCGAATACAACCATGACCATGCCGCGCATGGCCGATGCTTGCAGAATCGGCTTGACCAGCAGATCAATGACCAGCTGGCTGCCGTTATACTGCACATGCAAACCTCTGCAGATCACCTCCTGCTTGTGGATGGCAACCTTGCGGATGGACTCAGCCAGCTCTTTTTTCAGGCCGGGGCGGACCATCTCCAGCAGGTTGATACTTACCTTGCCCTCGGCCGGCTCCAGAAAGCGGCCGGTTTTGCCATAGACATAGAGAATATTGCACGCTTCATTGATAATCACGCAGGGCGGCGCATCACTCTGCTGCAGGATAGCTTCCACCATCTGGAAGGCACTGGTCTCCTCCAGCTGCTGGATAGTGTCGGGCATCACCGGGCCCGTCTCCCTGCCGGCCGCCGATGGCAGCGCGGGAAAAACCAGCGGCTGGCGCGAATCCAGCCGGGATCGAATAGTGCGGAATATTTTCCACTTTTTATCCAGTGGCACAAAGCTGTCTGTGTTCTGTCCAATGGTCTCGGATGAGCCGAGAAAGAGTATGCCATCATGCTTCAGGCTGTAATGAAGCAGAGGCAGCAATTTCTGTTGCAACTCGGAACCGAAATAGATCAACAGATTACGACAGCAGAGCAGATCCAGCTTGGTGAACGGCGGATCCTTGATCAGATTCTGCGGCGCAAAGACCAGCATTTCACGCACATTTTTTTTGATCCGGTATTGGCCATCGTCCTGCCTGATAAAAAAGCGCTGCAAGCGCTCCTCGCTCAGGTTGGCCAGAATAGTGGCCGGGTAGAGGCCGGCGCCCGCAATGGCAATGGCATGCTCATCAATATCCGTGCCGAATATCTGTACGGAAAAATGACGATGCAGCTTTTCCATACATTCGAGCAGCAGAATAGCAATCGAATAGGCCTCTTCGCCGCTGCTGCAGCCGGTGATCCAGACACGAATGGTATAGTCTGCCGGCTTCTGCCGCAGCATCTCCATCAGCGCATGGCCGAGCGCGGCAAAGGCATCCGGGTCCCTGAAAAAATTGGTTACACCGATCAGTAGCTCATTGAACAGGATATCGGCTTCCTGTTCACTCTCCTGCAGATAACGCACATAGGCCGCAATATCGTCCAGCTGGTGTACATTCATGCGTCGCTCGATACGGCGGCAGATCGTATTCATTTTATACTGGGAAAAATCGTGATTGGTGCGCGCGCGCAGAATAACAAAGATCTTCTGCAGTGCATCGGACATATTGTCTGCATGCGCGGTAAGCTCCAGCGGGGGCAGTTTAGCCCAATGCCTGAGATAGGCGATCAGCTGCCCCGGCATCTCCTCCGGCGACAGGATGTAGTCGATAACGCCGGTAGCAACAGCGTTGCGCGGCATGCCATCATACTTGGCCGAGGCTTCGGACTGCACCATGGTCATGCCAAGCTCGGCCTTGATTGCCTTGAGTCCGATACTGCCATCCGACCCCGTACCGGAGAGGATAATGCCGATGGCATTGCCTCCCTGATCCTGTGCCAGTGCCCGAAAAAAATGGTCAATCGGCAGATTGGCGCCGCGCGGATGCACCATCTCCAGCAACTGCAGCGTGCCGTTCAGGATACTCAACTCCCTGTTGGGCGGAATAACATAGACATGGTCGGGCTGGACCTTGATCCCGTCGTGAATCTGGATAACCGGCATTTTGGTGTGTCTCTGCAACAACTCCGGCATCAGGCTGACATGGATCGGATCCAGGTGGGTGACCACAACAAAAGCCGCGTGACTGTCGGTCGGCATGGCATTGAAGAGTGCTTCGAGAGCCTCCAGCCCACCGGCCGAAGCGCCCACACCGACAACGGCAATGGCTGCATCCCGGACCAGTCCGGAGGGTTTTCCGGTTGCGGGCTTTTTCGCGACGACTGCGTCCGTACTTGCATGCTTTTTATCCCGGGTCATAGCTCTCTCCACCAGTCAGCGCGCCATCACTGACAAAGGCGGCTCACATTTAGCAGTACAATAGATGATTTATCCCTATATAAAAAGCCTGCACTGCTGTTATGCTGTTACTGCTGCCGGCAACTGCACTTTGCGTGCACTGCGCGCGGTGATAACAAGCCGATTGCCGCCCTCTTCCTTTACTA
>Ga0210009_1001088_pt1 | contig 25179 bp, 13 predicted proteins | sample CryGeyCG2114_065_FD_185457 | JGI IMG/M metagenome (GOLD analysis project Ga0210009, IMG submission 185457) | Groundwater microbial communities from aquifer - Crystal Geyser CG12_big_fil_rev_8/21/14_0.65 (SPAdes) (version 2) | ecosystem: Environmental > Aquatic > Deep subsurface > Groundwater ... | reverse complement strand
AGGGAAAAAAGAGAGATCGAACCACCCAAGATAGAACTGCACGCCGGACAATGGCCATAGAAGCCGCATGCCAAGACCATTCAATGGATTCGTGTCCGCGAGCACCATGTCGATCACAAGATGCAGCATCCCGCCAGCGAATATGCTCACACTTGAGAACCTTATCCCAAAAATGATAGCCACAAAAAGCAGGAAGAAGACGCTATGTGTGAACATCCCGTGATACAGGAAATATCCGCCGGTTATCAGCAGCAGAGCATCGATATCAGGAAGCAACGCGCCGAAAAGGAATTCGGATAGACTCAATCTTGAATAGATCTTAGATAAGACAAGAAAGAATAGATAACCAAATAACAGATGTCCTAGCGGAGTCATGATTGATCACATCAAATTTTTCAAGTTTCTTCTCAAAGATGAAATGACTTTCACTGCATTTTCATTATTCAATCAGACGCGAATATATATCTTTTGCATTATCCATCGGGCAGTTCTGACAATATCACCATTAAGAAATAATCAATGTGAAATATCATTCAGAGAAGCGAACATCTCCTGCGGCACAAGATGATATTCATGTCCACCTAGATGTATGCTGTGGAGACTGGCTATACGATATAATGTCTGCTCAAAAGTGACATTCAATCCATTCTTGCTGCCTAATGATTCGTCTCCCTTGCCACCAGCGCAGATATTCTCTATTATGCCTTTTGTTATGTTTGGGAATATGAAATCGATAGATGCGCCTTTCTCTTCTAGTCTCTTGTATTTCTGCATGGCGAATATCACCTGCCTTGGCGACGGTGGTCTGATCCCAAGATTCACAAGACCAGATTGAAGATCTGTGTTTGATGAAAGTGCATTCTGTATATTCTGAGAAAGTTTTCCAGTGCCATAATTTATCAATGATCTTGCAGTCTCGCAGAACTTCACAAAGCCAGATGCGATAACATAGAACCGATTTATCTCTGGATCAACATGCAAGAAAGAAGCATTCGGCAAACCTTTATACATCAAATATGGGACAACACGCAGTCCGTCGACAGGAACATCGGTATAGAAATTCACAAACTCGTTATCTCTTGCCTTCAGAGGCATATATGATTCTATCCGTCCGGATGCATCTTCAGATATGCCGATCGCACGGATTTCCATCGATCTATCGATCAGATCTGTAGGCCTGACAAGTCCGGATTTTATCAATGCTATCCTTGCCTGGAGATCAGTATTGAAAGGATTGAACTTGATGTATTCACAACGCGTACGCGTAGAATATTTGAGATCTGTCTTGTTCTCTCCTTCTCCTTGGTTGTATAGAAGCATAACCTGAAAACCTTTCTGTGCTGATTCAAGCTTCCCATCTACCTCAAGGACCCTGACACCTTGTTCAAGTAACGGGTTAAGACCGATCTGGATTCCATCTTCAAGCTGATTAGGCTCATCAATCACAAGAAGCTTGCCTTTCCGCATCGCGATGACTACTTGTTTTGGCTTGAACGGCGTATGGCTTGCTGCTATTATGTTACCGTCCTCATCCTTCCCAAGCTCCTGCGTCATGTCGCCGACAATGTCGTTCCATAACATATCCTGCGTACAGTTGACTCTTTCAGGTCTCCCGTCATCAACTGTCGGATGAAGAGCATTAGCGAAAAAATATGTCAGCTGATTCTTCCCTACACCAGGCTCGCCTTCACATACTATCGGGATCTCAAGTTCTGTCGCAGCGAAGCATCTCTGCACTTCATCTTCCAGAATACTTCTGCCTGATCCACCAAAATCCTTGGACTGGCTTGCGATATAGAATATATCGCCATACCTATCTAACAGAGATAAATCCATGATGACACCACCTGCTTATCAAAAAATATGGTTCCCCTCTCCAAAGAATCCATAAGATACAGTTATTTAAAAAGGTTCTCATTCAAATTGCATCAAATTATCAATGATCTGGTCAGCTGATTCAGTATCACCAGATGATATAAGCCCATGTATTATGTTTCCAAGCGACGCGATGAACTCAAGACCTGCTGCGGGATCATCCTTAAAAATATGTGTTCCATTCAGGAGTATCTTTTCAAGGTATCCCCCGTGCCTATCAACAGCTGCGATATCGATCAATGACTTGAGCGCGCCATAGACAAGACCAGATGCAAGGCCCGGATACCTCTGCGATGTCAATAAGCGCAAGTGTGGCCACGGGATACTATCTATATCAAGCTGGAGCAATCTTTTGAGATTACTGTCACCAGGCTTGATCTCGACTATGCAGCCTTTCACTAGTTCAAAATCCTTATATCTCTCCATCGCTGCCACCATATCTGGAAAATGCTCCATCTCTATGTCACGGATAAGATTCTCCAATGGATATTGCGAACTTGTTTCTATAACATCCATCGCATCTGCGAACCATCCAACTTGTCTTTTGTCTATCATGAAAAGGCTTGAACAAAGAGAATAGGCTTTCTGCTGCAATGCGTGCGCACCCGGATATTTTGAAAGCTGCGCAGACACGACATTCATCGCATCGAAAAGATCATCAAACTGATCCCCAGAACGCCACAACCGTTCCAGAGACCGATGATTTTTCACATAGAATTCAAGAGTCTTATCTATTTGGGAGGATCTATGCTGGATAGCTGATGGATGGGTCAATGTATCGAACATCTCTTCGAGAACTTTCCGTGCCACTGGGTTTCCTTCATTGCGCTGGAAATATCTAAATAGATCCCCAGTAAACACATGATTTTTTGAAAGTATCGCTAGATCAGTAAACACAGTAAGCGTGTCTTCCATCTCACCGAATCCAAGATTGTATATCACTTCGCCAGCTGTCCTGCCCATCGAGATCCCCGTCGATGTGAGCGAGCCAATGATATCCTTGTTCTCAGAAGCGAATCTAATCACTGCAGAATATATCTCCATGTCGGGAAGGAAGAACAGGCCACCGTCACGTAGATGCATCTTTTTCACACAATATCTTCGTATGAGCGGACCAAATATACCACGTAACACAACTTCTTTTTTAAGTTCTGTCCCATAATCAAATTTGACAAGCGATAATGCCATCTTTAAAGTATCACCTGAAAAGAACCGGTTTGAGAATTCAACAATCAGATCAACATCACCAGATACAGTCCTGCAATAATGTGCATCGTCGATCATTCGATCATAATCAAGCGCCATCTCCACCATCCATGTTATCAAGTATCTTAGATATCTGATCCCCATCACGCAAAGAAAGAGCGTGCATAAGTTGTATGAATTCAACAGCGTCTCCACCATCATTAGACACAGATGCTGCATTATCAAGACACCTAAGGTATTCTTTTTTTGGTATCTTCTCTTTAAGATCAGACAAAGCATAGACAAAGCAATTCAAGTTCGAGACAAATCTCCGTCCGATCGGAATCGATATATCAACATTAAGAAGACGGATCAATTCATCTGTGTCACCAATTCGATCTATCTGACCATCCAGTCCAAGAATAATCGAGAGCAGCTTTGATGGATTTGAAAATTCCCTAAAATGCTTTTTATCAGAAAGATCGATACAGTGATTTATAATATCAGTCTGCATGTATCCATGAAACCATGCATCAAGATAATCTGTGTCTGAAAAAAAATCAAAACCATTTCTTGCATTATCCTCCCATACCCCGCAGCCAAGGGTGAACCATGCATCTTCCATTTCCGTGCATTCAAATTGCCCAACTTTTTGGAAATTCATAAGTACAAGAGATGGATTTATCCCCTTATCCAGGGCCGCATCTGCATATGTGAGAGCTTTATGATAGAACAACGGATCCTTATTTCTGACACGTGAACAATAATACGAAAATCCGAGGGGCACATCTTTTTTAATTATACTATGTGATTTACTTACGTATAACACCTCATCTACCTTTTTCCCACGTTCGAAGAAATCAACCATGATCCATCCCTGTCCAAGCGCTCTCTTGCATAGATTGATTGTATCCCTGACCTCATCGAAGCGCATATGTCTGACAATAGAATTGAAGTCTGAGAGAAAATTCTTAATCCTGCTTTGATCCTCCAGATCGAAAGATTTCCTCAGATAACAAAAATCAAAATATAAGTCGCATAGATTCTCGAGGCAACTGCAATCAGGCGAACTGTCATAAAAATAGTACTGCCGCCAGTATTCTTTTTCAGCGAGAGACCAAAGTCCGACAAGATCATTTTGATGCAATACAGTACCAGTCTCTTGCGCCTTTAGAGCAGTCCGACCGACGTAACGAAAGACATTGTCAGACACTGTGCTCTCAGACGAATATGCATCAGAGATAAGCGAGACTACTTTTTGCTGAAGGAATAACCAATATTTCAATTCAGAATAATGATCCAATGTGAGACAGGATGCTTCAAGATATTTGATATATAATAGCGGATTTTGCTGATTCCGATAGAAACCGTCGCGCAGGACAGGTAGTATCAGATCAAGACCAAGCTCTGCCAGAGATTCTTTCTTTCTTTCAACAAAATTTTCCTCGAGCGTGATATAATGCTCTAACGTATAGACATCAGATCTTGCCATCGATATCCTCCAATTGTTCTACGATATCTTCAAGCGAACCCACATCACCCGACATCCGGGTCACAAGCCCGGCCATAGTCTCAATAAACGGAAAAAATCGGACAGCATCATCCCAATTAGATGAATATTCCTTAGCAAGATCATGTATCCGTTCTGCAAGGCCGCAACTTTTTGGGAGCTCATGATCGATTATATATTCATACTCGATCAATCGCTTAAGTCCAGTGAACGATTGTTCATTATTTGATGACCCAATGAGTCGTATATGTTCGTGACCCTGCAACCGATCAAGAGAATCCTGGCTCAAAACTGAAAAATATGTCTTTTTGTTAAGATAATCCAATATCAACCTGGTAAGTAGATTATCGGGCTCTTTGAAGACCGATCTCTTCTGCACCATCATATCAATCGCATTCTTTAAGTAAAAAGTTATGTCTCCCCTATGGATCTTCTGTAACTTCTGCTTCAGATCATTGATTTGATTAGTGATATAATGGCCAGGATAAGGATTTTTGGCAAGTTTTTCTATTGCTGCATACACGCCTACAGCGATATCGTCGCTTATGCTTCTAGCGCATGCAAGGCAATCCAATATATTGTCTGCTTGCAGATATCTTCTAATCACATAAGAAGATAACTCACCAAAATTTATGATGTCCTGTGCATCCAAGCGCGGATCATTTAGAACATATAGGCCGATCTGTACTTTTTTGTCATCTGCTTCGATAAGCCTTCTCATGAAGAACAAGATCCTGTCCGGACCAACTTTTTTAGATAGCTTATACCAATCATCAACTTTCATCAGACCATGTTTATGGATGGCTGCCGCATTAATAAGAAGTTCTTTTAGAAACGCTTTGTCGATCTTATAGATTTCAGAGATTCTGCGTGCAAGAGACATGCCGTTTGTCATTGCGCTTCTTGTGATCGGAATGACAGATGGACCGTAGCCTTCAAAAAAAAGAACCAGTCTTTTCTTTTGATACACATCACGAATCGCATCTTCTGTATATCGATTGCTTTTATGAGAATAACTCTGATCATCGTATATCTCGACATCCTTAAAAAGATCCATAACCAATAACATCTGAGCATTGTAATCTATGAACAACCCAGCCACAATGTCTTTTGCATAGTCAAACATCATTTTCTTTTGCCCACCCGTTTGTATATGTCGATCGCAGAATGTGCAAGGTCTTCTATCTCTTTAAATACCCTTGCGTAGCTTGCATGCTGAGTCAGACGATTAAAATAATTCGAGGTGGCGGATTTATCGATATTAAGATATACGAAATCAATCCCCTTCTTCCGGCATTCGCCGATCGCTTTTGCAGTATCGTCTATTGCCATATCACCAGTGTAATTATTCGCATTTGGTTTTCCATCTCCAATATAGACAAAAAGCTTCGACTTACTATGCCGTGCGTCGAGCAGATCCGCACCATAGCGTATCATTGCTCCATCCCGATTAGCGTTCTTTATCCGGATAGCGCTGAGTTTTCTTTTAGGAGTATCAGACCATGATTCATCAAAGCTTTTTATCCGAGATACATATGTATCTTGGCTTGATGAGAAAAAATACACTGCGAAATCGTCTCCGACATGATTGCAGCCTTCTGAGAAAAGATACACTGCATCTTTTATCACATCAAGAACTATTCTGTTATCAGCAATTCTCTGCCCAGTCGACGCACTATGATCTCCCACAATCAAGATAGCGTAATCCCTCCTGTCAAAGACCACGCGATCATTTATTCGTTTTCGCGGACTTCGTCCACCTGTGATCCTGTTGCCATCTTTTATCACTTCCCGCATATTTTTTTTACCTGGCTTCCTTGTCCGTCTCTGTATATCAAATGTGAATGGTTTTAGCATGCTCACGGCACGTTTTCCTGCTTTCACAAGCCAAGGATCTACAGAATAGACTTCTCCCTCACGTACACGGTTCTTGACATGTAGAGTCGAATTGCTCCACCCATCAGTAGATGGATTATATTCGGGGATACAAAACTCCTCATTGAATGGTTCGATCTTTCTTTCAAGATCAGATTTTTTCCCACCCATTTTATCTGGGATTGGATCGTCATCTGGTTCCAGGTCAGGATCGACATCCATATCTTCGTAATGCTTTTTCGCCCTGCTCCTTATCTCATCAACCTTATCATCAAGATCACTTTTATCATCGATCGGAGTTCCATTCGATGGCTCGATATCTTCTGAGTATTTCGGGACATCATCATCAGAACCATCTTTCTCTTCATCCTTCTTTTTATTCAGTTCTTCATCGAATTCTTCGAGCAAAAACCCATAAATCTCAGTCCCTGCGAAGAGCGATCTGTCGACATCGGCCAGTCTCACATCTTTTTTCAGACCGACTGAATATCGCAATAGGTCATCTAAGGTCTGAAGGTTGTGATCCCTGCTTTTCTGTCCTTTGAGTCGCCGTGACAGGAATGCATCCTCAAAATCCTTATCTAAAGGCATATATTTGCTTTTTCTCGCGCCGATGATCACCTCAGAAGTTAGGAATGCCATGAATGTCTGGAGAGGATCGATAAGTGAGAGCCTTGTATCAAGATCCTGTTTTGCTACTTCAGTCATTATCTGTTTTGCGAACTTGTTCTGGATATATTCAAGTCTTGGTTTTGCCACCTTCTTAAGTCGTTCTTCACTATACCTATCTAAGAGCATCTTATCAAGAGTTCCTCTAAGCCAATCTTTCTGCAACGGATATATCATGTTGCGACCGATATATTCATGGTATTCGATTATCGGATTTGTCAATACCTGTTCATCATTAAATTCCCTGAAATAATGCGATTCACAACGGAAATCATCATAGATGTTAAATAAACGCTTCAGAAGCCATGTTTTTTTAGCATTCTTAAAATAGGCTTTCAGATCGATAAGGAACGAACCATATCTTATATGTGTACATTCGTGGAACGCATGATTGGCATAGACCGCAACATTCTTGTTCTGCCTTGGCTTTAGATCCCTTTTGTCCTGGCAGAACATTGATATTTTCCGCGGAAGATAGATCCTCTTGCCATCAGTCAATGGCTGGCGTCCGCCTGCGACAACTTCGATATTGATCCCGGCAAGAAGATTCTTCTCAGGCATGAATTCAGGAGCTGCCTCTTCCAAAGTAACTGCATATGGAATCTCTGTATCCAATAAATCAGACATGCGCGTGATATGATCATTTTTTGTTTTCACAACTTTAAGGTCGTCTGATATGAATGAGATCCAGGGATCAGCCACCCCATCTTCGAGCGCATCTTTGAGTGAATCCATAAAATCTTCTTCGAATCCAGATTCTTTGAATGCTTTGATAAGAGAAGGGATCTTCCGGATATTGTAATAAGAGACTTTTCTGAGGGCTTTTGGGTCAGGAAGGCTTGTCACTAGCTTTTCAATAGACTTGATGATCTTAGACTTGTTCTCCTTGTATTCTTCAAGGAGCCCAGATAATAACCCATCACTCACGTCAAGATATTTTTTTATTATTGTAATATCTTCGCCATGGATCATCGGGACCAATTCATGCATCTTCTTTATCCAATGGTAGGACCCATTCGATATGAAAAGATCCACAAGGTCACAATAGTTCTCATGGAATGATCTTCTTTTCGCTTCGTCGAATATTTGTATTTTCTCGGTGCTCTTTTCCCAATCATCAAATCGCCTTGGATGACGTTGTATTATATCAGGCGCATATTTAAGAAAATCACTGCAGTGGTGCTTATCTAATCGTTCTATCCCGGCATCCACCCAAGCCTCAAGATCATTTGTCTTATTGTCTTTCAGACGCTTCCAATAATTATTGAACTCAGGCATCATGTCCTTGTTCTTCTTCTTGACAATATTATCGATCCGGAGTATCTCTTTTGTCTCATCCGAAGAGAAGTCAAGCAGGCTTTTTGCATAGTCTAATCTCTTCGAACCGTTCTTTTTCTCTGTCATCGATCCCCCCCTATATTTTACTCAAAAAAATATTTGCCAGATCTGATTGCCAGCCACGTTGTATCAGAGCAGATTTTAGCTCTTCTTTTGTATGCCCATGTGTCATCTCTCCTCTCGCCCACAACACAGTCGCATCAAGTATAGCTATGATACTTTCTGGTATCGGCTGATTATAAACTAATGCCTGCCTCATGTAATTGTTGATTATGGTTTTTTGATCATGCTGTTGGATTGTTGGCCGGGTTTTTCGTCCGGTGATAAATATTATGCCTGCTATGATCAGACCAAGTAGGATTACACATGCTGCGACGATCCAGGTGAGATTTACAGCGAACCATGATTTTTCTTGCTGAGTCTGAGGCGTGGGTTTTGTGGTATGGGGCGTGGGGTTTATGGCCTGGCCAGTAAGTGCCTGTGATGTGGGCACTGGGCTTTGGACTATTGGTTCTGGAGTGTGAGGTGTGGGCTCTGTGGTCTGTGTTATTGGTGTGTCTTTCACAGGCACAACCTTCGCTTCTTCTTTTGCGATGGCGAAATATGAAAGCCCTTCAGGATATGCTGTGTAATATGCATAAGATGAATCCGTAGATGTCTGCTCGGTTTTTTGCTTGCTCCAGTCGCCGTCATTGTATCTGTATAGCACAGCTTTATCTGTACCTAGCCATGATTTCGGCACCTTGAATTCGAATCTTATGTCTTCGACCTGGCTGTTGTCGAAATAGTTCTCATGTGACACCTTCAGATATTGATATGCGCCATCGATCGTGCTCTCGAGCAGTGAATATGGCGCTTCTCCATAGCTTCGTACTGAGATCTTCATCTTGCTGATGAACTCTTTTGCGGTCATGGATACTTTTGTGATCGCGATCAAATAATTATTCAGTGTGAATATCTTCTCCTGTCCTGCCCTCACATCGTTGAATATGATCGACTCCATGTTCTTCGCAAAGCCGCTTGATGTGCCACTGCTTGACGGTGTTGTTGTAGTCGGTGTTACTGGCGTATCTCCTGCTGGCGCAGGACCGATCGCATAGCTTGAAAAACCTGATACTGTGAATAACAACGTGGTTCCGCTGCATGAAACAGATGTACAGATATTCGATGGACATTCAGTGGCTTCCGCGATGACTGAAGCTGCACTATTATGGAACGCGGACGAGCGATATATCGCATAATCAGAGCAGTCGACTCCTGTGACTTCTAAGCTCGCGCTTGAATTAAATGTGCTATCGAGTGCGCTTGTGTTCACTGCGATCAGCTTGCTTGCGAAATATGTATGTCTTACGAGATTCTGATGGATTAGGTTTGTATTTGCCAGCCATTGGATGCTTCCCGTCGATTTCGCAAGTTTGAAATTGCTGAGATTCATCAGTTGCCGCATTGTCTTGTTTGATAGGTTGGTTGTCCCAGACTGATTCGCAAATTCGCTGATGTTGACTGTTGTGACAGGATCGATGTAGTACACATTTATTGAGAAGTTATTTGTCACTGCGTGTCCAGATCCATCTGTCGCATTGATTATCAACCAGGATGTTCCGTTGAAGTCCGGTTTCCCAATGATATGAACTAACATATTAGTCGAATCGTATGTGACTGTGAGATTCTGTGCGCCGATCGATGTGAATGATAATGTATCTCCATCCGGGTCATAGATGTTGTCTGAGAGATTGATTGTTGAATTGAATGTCATGTTGATCGCAACATCTTCTATATCATCCATGATCGATCCGATCTTTCCAATTCCTGCGATTGAAAGACCAAGAGATCTAGAAGTAGGAAGCTTAAGAGAATCTCCTACATTGAAACCACCTGTGCTGTTGCTGTAATAGATTGTGGAATTAGTATTCAAATTGTTACTTGCAAAGATTACATCTGGGTAACCATTTCCATCCAAATCATATGTGTCTATCAACCTGCCGCTATCAGTCAATAGCCCAACAGAATTCTGAACAGAGTAACCACCGGAACTATTGACAAAAAAGATAGTACAATTTATGATTGTTTCTGTTCCATTAGTCGGGTTTGCGAACATAATCTCTTTGTATCCATCAAGATTAAGATCATCTATGAACACATCCGTCACTCCGGACGTAGGAAGGCCAAGAGAATCACTGACAGAATATCCACCGGTACTGTTGCTGTAATAGATCATCGAGTCAATATTTCTGCTTGTGCCGTTATTGCTATTCGCGAATATGAGATCTTTGTATCCATCGCCATTTAGATCATCTGCAATAACATCAAGGGGACCTTCTGTCGGAAGTGCGACAGAATCATCTATGGAGAATCCGCCGGTGCTGTTACCAAAATAGACTGTGGAATTTATTTTCCTGGACACAGAGTCCCGTTCATTCGCAAAGACCAGATCCAGATATCCATCACCATTGAGATCATCGGCTATGACTTTTCGTGGTCCGAAAGTAGGAAGTGTCAGCGAATCCGCAAGCGAAAAACCGCCGGTACTGTTACCATAATAAACCGTAGAATTGACATCGTAAATGACACCATCATATATCTGCCCGATCACCAAATCAATGTAACCATCCCGATCAAAATCTCCGGATGCAATAGATCGTGCACCGACAGTAGGGAGATCTAATAAGTTATCTGATGAAAAACCACCTGTACTATAATATACCTTAGAATCCATAGAGTATCCTGAATCATCCCTATAATTAGCAAAAACAAGGTCCTTATATCCATCACTATCGAAATCCGCTGCAATAACATCATATGCAGCAGACACCGGTAGACTAATCGAAACATCAGATAAGAAACCACCAGTGCTATTGCCAAAAAAGATGAAGGAATATGAATTCCAGCTGCTGCCATTATGGATTCCTGCTATAATGATATCGGGATATCCATCATTGTTCATATCATCTATTATGGTTGTGCCTGCTCCGATTGTGGGGAGTCCAAGCGAATCATCAACTGAATACTCGCCTGTGCTGTTGCCAAAGTAGATGGTCGAATTGATGTACCATGCAGTACCATTGTAATAATTCGAAAAGACGATATCTGCATAGCCGTCGCCATTGAGGTCAGTGTATGATGCTTTCGTTATCGGGCCTTTGTTCTGTATTGTGACATTTGCGCTCATGTTCCAGTTTGATCCGGTGTAATACGAATCGCTTGCATTGACAGCACAGCTTACTTTAGCGCCTTTTGTACAGTTCTCATGACCAGAGCAGACAATATATTTCTGATTCTCTCCAGGAATGAGTGCACCGTCTATGTACCACTTGTAATCGAATATGGCTGTGCTTCCATCGATGTCAGTATACTGCGGGACACAGAATAGATATGAATTGGCGTTTGGATCGGTCGGAGTCACACCTACAAAAGTCACCACAGGCGGAGCCATCGTTAATTGCACATCACGATGCTGGTTAGTCGACATGTTGATCGAGAATGAAGATTTCTCTGAACCAATAGTGATATTGATCGTATGATTCGTCTGGTAGAATCTATGCGTGAGATTAGACCTGTAATGCGTGACATTTAGCCGCGCAAAGCCGTTTGAATCAGTCAATGCGGACTGGATGAACTGGCCTGTGCGATTATATATTGAAATGTTCGCATTGGGGATGAGATTACCGGCAGAATCATTCACCTGCATGTCCAGATACCACGCGATAGAATAATTATCAGTCGCAGAAGCATGCCAATATATTGAATCCTCATTAAATGTCGTGTTCAGGAAGTAATGGACATAGCCTTTTGCGTATGAAGTAAAATATAAGTCATATGTGCTTGATCCGGTAATCCTGGTATCAGTGAGATTCACTGAGCCTCCTGCGAACACTAACCCATATGTATCGTTTGTCTCGAACCACACATTCTCAAATCTGTTGTCCGCGATGCCGCCACTCCATAGGTTCAGCGTCACGCCATAGTTATTCCCATGCGAGATGAACCTGGAATTACGAAAAGTGTTGTTTGTAGGGACATTATTATAACTCGAACTAGCGGCAAGACGCAATGGTGTGTTCCACACAGAATCGAATGGCTGCTCAGTGGTATTGATAGTCAGATTATCGAAGATATTATGATTGAATTCAGTTATAGAAGAAGCCCAGTCTCCACGGGACAATGAATTTATATTGATGTTCGAAAACGTGCAATGCGTGATATTCTCTCCATAAAAGCCTCCGGATGTAGCGTTCATGTCTATGTCCCACACATCACATCCATCCATCGCCAATAGCAGTATGCCGCTGGAATTAAATGGGAAAGTCAGGTTCTGGATGGTGACATTCACTGAATCTATGACAATCAGCATGCCGATGCTTGCGTTGTTCTCGATCACTAGATTATCTGTGGCCTTATAGAACACTATCGGCCAGCCATTTATAGTATTATAGGAATCATAGATTATTTCCCTCATCTCTTTGGATACACTGTTAAAAAAATAGATGGCCCTGCCATGAGATGAGAATAGGTCATTGCCTAAAAGTGTGGTATTGCCGGAGTACAGATTCAGTATAGATTTAGTCTTGGCCAATAAGGTATTATTATTCACGAAACTATAATTACTATAAGATAGGTATAATGAACTTGCACCAATTTCGCCGTCTTTTGATACATTGTTGAATGACACGTTTGTGCTATACGCAGATTTCACCAGTATAGCATAGCTCGAATTCGCTATGTTCCCGACCACAGTGTTGTTGAAGACCACATTATCTGTACCAAGATAAACAACCAGGCCTTGCTGTTGATCAGTGTCTGATACGATCCTGCTGTGCCGGACCACAGAACCATTTGTCTGCACAAGAATCCCGCTTGTTGTTCCGGTCGATCCACTCCCATCGTTCCAGCCGAACTCAGTGACGATACTGCTGTCAAGCATCAGCTTTCCGGGCATATAGTTCCACCAGAAGTAATCGACTGAATCGTTCACTGCGGTTATATTCGAGTTGTTCACAGTAAGGTTTCCAAATGACATGATGCCGATGTGGTCAGTGCCAGAGGAGTTCATGATGAGCGTGACATTGTCGAACAGCACATTCGCGCTTGACTCGATCGTGATATTGCTGTTAGCGATTATCTCCATGTCGCTGCAGTATACATCTGAAGTGATATTCCACCAGTAATCGACGACTGATGGACACGACAGAGTTATGTTGAGCCGTCTATTCGTCGACATGTTTAGGGAGTATGATTCTGTTCCGTATGCAGAAGTGATATTGATCGTATGATTCGTCTGGTAGAATCTATGCGTGAGATTAGACCTGTAATGCGTGACATTTAGCCGCGCAAAGCCGTTTGAATCAGTCAATGCGGACTGGATGAACTGGCCTGTGCGATTATATATTGAAATGTTCGCATTGGGGATGAGATTACCGGCAGAATCATTCACCTGCATGTCCAGATACCACGCGATAGAATAATTATCAGTCGCAGAAGCATGCCAATATATTGAATCCTCATTAAATGTCGTGTTCAGGAAGTAATGGACATAGCCTTTGGCGTATGAAGTAAAATATAAGTCATATGTGTTTGAGCCAGAGATATTGGAATCAATAAACTCATAAGACCCACCAGCAAAAGCTATGGCATATGTGGAATTATAAATGAAAAGTACATTATCAAACCGGTTATAAGCTTCACCGCCGGACCACAAGTTCAAGACTAATCCGAAAGAATTATTCAATGAACGAAACCAGCAATCTCTGAATGTATTATTTGACGCTAGCTGACCAAACACAGGCAGACTATCAATACGGAACGCGGAATTCCAAAGAGTAGCATATGGATTATTTGTGACATTCACGGTTATGTTTTGATAAGTGCTATGCGCACCATAACCGAGATAAAAAGCATATTGTAATCTTGATTTTGAGATGATACTGATATCACTTATATTTGAATAGGAGATATTCATACCAAACAATCCCACATTAGTATTATTCATAATCAGGTCATGTATCTCAAATCCGCTGACGCTTATGAGCGACAGGCCTCCGGAATTCTCAGGGAAGGTGATATTTCTCAAAGTGATATCATGTGAATTGATAAAAATCAACTGGCCTATACTCTGATTATTTTGGATGATCATGTTGCTGGCATTCTTATAGATGACAATCGGCAGGCCATTGAACGTATTATAATCATCAGAGATCAGATTGAGATAATCGGAGATATTAAGATTCACACTATTGTATGTCTGCAGACCGGAACCATCGGTCGAGGTCAGTGTGTTTCCATAAAATGAACTATTTCCTGCATTTAATATGTATAACGACTCCCTTGTATTATACAAGGTGTTATTTCCAAGATAAGTCATGTTAGATGTGGTAACATAGATACAAAAGGAATTGCTATTTGAAGGGAGTAGAGACAACTTAGTGATATTATTGAATGACACATTTGTCCGGACTGAAGTTTTTATTAGAAGAGCATTACGGACACTACCATCAGGCACATATATCGTATTATTGAAGATCATATTATCTGCACCAGAATAGATCGATATTCCATGCTGTATATCTGTATCTGTGGAAAGATAGTTATTCCTTATCATCGAACCATTTGTGCTAAGCAATATACCACTAGTAGTACCGGTTGAGCCTGATCCATCGTTCCAGCCAAATTCAGTCACGACACTTCTTTCTAAAATAAGATGCCCGGGCTGATAGTTGTACCAGAAATAATCATTACTTGGATCATATGCTGTGATGTTTGAATTATTTATTGTCAGATTACCATATGACCATATGCCATTATGGCCGCCGGTTGAATTGATTATCAATGTGACATTATCGAAGAACACATTCGCAGATTCATTTATTGTCAGGTTATTGTTCATCTGCAGGACTTGGTCTGAGCAGTGAAGGTTGGAAGTTATGTTCCAGTGATAATCGACCACTGTCGGGCACTCGAATGTCAGGTTCACTCTCCTGTTCTCGCTCATATTCACAGAGAACGACTGCATCGGATAGCCAAGACCAGAGACATTGATCGTGTAATTACCTTCATAGAAAAAATGCGTCAGATTAGAATAAAACTCAGTCAGATTCAACCGTGCGACACCACCCACACTAATGGCCGAGAATTGAAAATCCCCTGTTGAATTATACGCAGAGACATTCAGCCCGGAAAGCATAGCTCCCGCAGTGTTGTTCAGCATTACATCGAGATACCAGGCAACAGTGTAGTTCACATATCCAAGCGCAGTTGAATGATATGTCACCCCGCTTTCATTGAATGAAGTATTCAAAAGATAAGTGCTCTGCGGACCTCCATTTGAATAATAGATTGATTTTCCAAATCCATCGATATCGCAATCAATGAACTTGATGTCCGTTTCATAAAATAGTTTTATCTTCGGATTAGAATTCTCTTGTATGAACCGTGTATTTACAAAAGTGTTGCTATTGTTATAATATGTAACAGACAATACAATTCCAGAACCAGAATTGTTGAATATACTATTTCTGATAGTCAGATTATGAGAATTAAGATTTGTTCTAAATACCGCGCCATACGCAAGTCCAGTGAAGCTTGTACCAGTGATATTATCAAAAGAATTGTCGACTGCCCTTTGGGATAATATGCCGTAGTCTGTCTGTCCAGCCAACACCATATAGATATTTGAGATTGTATTATGACTCGAACTATACAAAGAGATTCCAGAATTAAATGTTTCTTGGAAAGTTATATCCCTAATCGTTGAATTCTCGACTTTTCCAAGTGCAATACCAGAAGCGTTCTCATGGAAAGTAAGATTTTGGATAGTGATATTATTTCCAAAATCAATAAAGAGCATGCCTATGCTTTCATTATTCTCGATGATTGTATTTGACAGTTCCTTGAAATATACAATAGGCCAACCATTTATGGTATTATATGTGTCTATTGAATGATTATATGAATTATCACCAAGAAGATTCACATAATGTATATCAAGACTGTGATTGGCTGTCTGGAATCTATTGCCAGTGATTATCATCCCAGGTGATTCTCCTATCAGAAGAGTCTGCCTTTGTGAACTATATATCGTGTTGTTTGAGAATACAGATCGATTGATAAAAAACATAAAAACCGATGCGGCATCTGAGGATATATTGTTAGATGTGAAATTAAGGCCAGATACGTAGCTCCCATAAACTGGGATGTTGTTTGTCCCAGACGCGATGAGGGTACTATTCCGCACAGTTACGTTCCATGATGATGAATTGATATGGATGAGATATGTATAATTGGTAATGAAAGCATTTTCGAGTGTCACATTTCCAGAGGCATTGACAAAAATTCCTTCAGAAGTCTGGTCACCGATCATCCTGCTGCCGTTGAAATCAAGCGAGACATCATCTGCACTGATCCATAGCGTTCCGCTGATATTGTAAAGAGATGTCGTATTCATCCAGTACATCCCTGAACCATTTATGACGACTATATCCGCAGTGTTGTTCACACCATCAAATGCTTCAGAAAGATCATCATAGTCGCAACCAGAAGAACATAATGTGTATGTCGCGGCAGAAACTGAAGCAAAGCCAATCACAAAAAAGGCCATAACTACTAGTATAAAGAATCCTATGTACACCTCTCTTTTATTGTTAAACCTTTCCAATGTTATAGAATTCTAGAGATTAATTCTTATATATATGTTACGGTCGGAGTGGTGCTGTAGAAAGTCATCTTCTCTTGGAGATATATGTCCCTCTTTTAAGCTTTGAGCACCCTGCCCTATGGTCAGCGTGCGCTGTTTTGCCCTGTCTGTCAGACCTTATATACATGATGGATCAAAAATAGCAGGGGCAGACTGTGTCCGGGCCGCTTTAAGCGGTCCGGGACTCTGCAAAGCGGAGATATGAAAAAGATCTGGTATCGGTGATCAAGACAAGACTTTCTACAGAGCCGGTCGGAGTGAAAAGCAAAGAAAAAAGGGTCAAATTCCATAAATACGGCCCTTCGGCTAAAGCCTTCGGGCCTTCTTTGTCGCCCATATTTACCTGCTCACCGTAAGGCTCGGATTAATTCTACTTAAACAAATATAACAGTAATGATCTAGCCGTGAAACGCGCCTTACGACGCAGCAACACGAATAGAAGCCTCAAAGAAGGGTCAGAGGGCGGCAGCCCGAGACCCGTGTTTATTAATCATGACCCCGACATAACCAAAACTAACCAAGAATTCAATGAGTAAAAACCCTGTCCCATGTCCCGAAGGACATGGGATGGGAAAAAAGAGGTGATTGTGAACTTCGGAACCACTACAAAATAGATATCTTGGCGGTTCACTATTCAGTAGATATTCCAGATATTTAAAGATTTCTATTCTCGAGTATAGAGTAGTAAAAGACAATAATCACCCATAAATGCAATATTTAAGGGTTAGAGCAAATTAGAGTTTATTACGAAAGATTTATATAAGATTAACTAATGTTTTATTATAAATGATAATGAGGTAACTAAAATGGTACAAGCAATCATAAGTCTTGGTGAATATGAAGACAGAATATTGACCATTGTCAAAGGCAAATTCGGATTCAAAAATAAATCTGAAGCCATCAATTTTGTCATAGACAAATATGAAGAAAGTTTCCTTGAACCTGAACTGCGACCAGAATATATTGAGAAATTGAATGATATCAAAAAACAGAAAGGCATAAAATTCAAAAGCCTCGATCAGTTACGCGAGAATATTGAAAATGCATGAATTTGAGATCAAACCTGAATTACACAAGAAACTGACAAAATCCCATAAAAAAGATAGAAAAACCTACGAAGCTGTGATGAAAAAGATTGAAGAGATTATCAATTCAAATGATATAGAGCATTACAAAAATCTTCGATATGACATGAAAGAATCAAAAAGAGTGCATATAGGACATTTTGTATTGATATTCAGCTTTGATAAACAAAAAAAGTTTGTTTCATTTGAAGATTATGAACATCACGATAAGGTCTATAAATGAATAGATGCAAGAACTGCGATGGAAAGAGCACACTAGAACTTAGCTCAGGCGAAGCCTTCTGCAACAGCTGTTTCATAAGACGGATAGAGAAAAGGGTCAGAAAGACCATGCGCACCATGTATCCATTGAAGCGAGGAGACATAATATACATCGAAGACAAAAACAGCCTAAACAATATGATCTGTCATGACTTGCTCCATGCAATCTTCAAAAAGACCATCACATTTACAAATGACCCAGAAGAAGCGACAAAAAAAGCAAGACCCTCGACTATCGATATCGAAGGGGCAGAACTCATAGAATCATTCTGCAAAGGGTTTAAATACGACAATAAAGATGATATATATCCACTTATCGCGATCCTTGATGAAGAGCTTGAGGTCTTTGGCAAGATAAAAAATATAAAATCAAAAAGACTAAAAAAACAATCAGACCATAAATCGATGATAGACAACATAGAAAAAGAGTATCCAGGGACAAAACATAGTCTGGCAAAAACAATAGAGAAACTTGAGGCGATCAAGAATCAAAAAAAAGCTTGAATACAAAGAAGAGGAGACAGAAGCTATTGTCGACCACCCAGAACTTGAACAGCTAGAGAAAGAGGAACGACAATTGAACTTCACAAGGCATATAAAATTTGCCTGGGGTTTCATAAAGAGTCTCATAATAATCATACTATGTTTCGCCATCTTCATGATCGGTTTCTATTACTGGGCGAAATCACGCGCAGGAGTATGATCATCTTCAGAAAATAATTGAGATGATTGGTCTGGCATAAATTTGCCATGAGATAGTTCTTTTTGAAAATTATTTATTTTCCTGCAGAGTTCCAACTGCTTTCGCGGTTCGAACTATTATCTTGCCTGGATTGAAATCTCAGATACATCCAGTTTGACTTCAGAGCGGCATAGAATCTTGTCAAGAAGCGCACGCTAGCTTCGCTTTGCGAAGTTTGGGTGCACTGCCAAAAGGGTGAAACTCGATAAGATCATCAACTACGTGATGATCCATCCAAAATCATCTTTTCTTCTTAGAGACATACCGATTTATCTGGTTCATTACAAGAAACCCCACACCGATGCCTAAGAACAGCCCGACCATGAACACATAGAACACACCAGTATCAAGCACATTCAGATAAGACCAGATAGATGTTTTTTTCTTGAAGTACATATCCATACGTGACAATTCAAGCGCGTATTCAGAATACAGCAATGCAGAATTCACATCATCTTCACGAAGAGAGTTCGCATATTCATAATAACTATAACCCAGGATAGGGAATATGTCTTGTGCGGTCTGCTCCACCATCACCCTCTTTCCTGCAGAGAGCTTTTTATCAAGCAGAGAATCTATACGTGAAGGATCCACACCGATGACACTAAGCACCACATCTGTCTCTGCTTTCGCCTTGCTTGCCTTGAAGAGACAGAGCGCATAGTTCTTAAGACCGAGTTCCCTATAGGCATCGTTCAATGGATTGTCTGCCTGACCGAAGAATGGCGGCAGGAATAGACGTACATATTGCACACGCTCTTCTACCTCTGATATCTTGATCTGGCAGGACTGCATCAGAGATTCATTGTCAAAAGAGAATTCTCGCCCGGGTTTCCCGAGGAAATTCGCCCAGGAATATGCGCTGTTCAATCTTTCAGTCGCATAACCAAGCAGATATGCTGATTGATTAGTGTCATTCTTTTTCATATTATCTTCAAGTATGCGAATATAGCTCTCAGCGTCAGATATCCTTTCGTGCACGACCATATATGCCTCAAGATCAGTGATAGTCTTTATCTCATTTCGCGAGACTGTGCTCTTGAAAGATACGATATCGTCATGAAGTTTCGCAATCTCCGCGCTGACCTCATCGGACGTCTGGTTCTTCTGAAGGAATATCGCCTGTCCATAACGGATATTGGCACCGAAGCAGAACGATGCAGAAGAATAGAATTTGCCAGAGAGATATGCTTGATTAGCAAGAACGGTGAGATTCTTTCCTGATTCGGCGATCGTTTCAACTGTGCTGTTCTCGTCATAATCCAACAATCCATCACGCAATTCTCCGCTCCGCTTGCATAGTTCCTCTGCGAGGAATTTCATTGTGTCTTCATAATCAGAATCAATATCCACATCCCCGACATTCTTTTTTGTTATCAGCCCAGTAAATTCATAGATTGCATCATCAAGCTCTGATATCGGGATCACCCTGATGCCAAGCGATTCACCATACTTCACAAGATCAAGAGTGCTATTGTCTTTCAGAGTAGACATCTGCTCTCCTTCGGGGATCAGCGCTTTTGTGATCCCGCCTGCTGCTGCGGCCTCGATCCTCTCTTTCACACCGCCGACATTCCCGACAATGCCGCCAGAATTTATCGTGCCTGTCATCGTGACTGTCTCATCCATAGGAAGACCGGATAGAAGCGAGATGGTCAACACAGAGAGACCTACACCTGCGCTCGGCCCGCCGATGATGGAGCTTCCTGACCGGATAGTATATATGAAATCCATCTTCGAGCAATCCTTATCAAGATAATCACATGCAATCTCTTTTGCGAAACGGGTGGATATCTGGGTATCGACTTTTGTCAATGGAAAAGTATCTATGAACACTCGTCCAGAACCGGGTTTTATCTCAAGATAAAGATCAGCGAGACTCCCCTTGAAGCCATCTGGATCCTCTGACACTGCCAGAAGTTTCATATGCGCCATCTTGGCATTGCATGAGACCGCAAAGAGCAATATCAACAATAACACAGCTATTTTTTTCATCATCATCACAAAAGAAGCCATCATATTAATCTTTTTTCATAAGCTTCGACATGTCACCCATATTTCCAAGACCAGGCATCTTACCAAAAGGCATCCCCTTCATGCCTTTCATCCGACCCATCTTCTTCATCATCTTGTCCATATCTGGTGACGAGGAACCCTTCATCATCTTGACCATCTTCTTGCCCATGCGATATTGCTTCAATAGCTCACGCACATCTTTTGGATTCGTGCCAGACCCAGTCGAGATCCTTTCTATCCGCTGATGATCGATCATATCTGGATCCTCGAGCTCTTTTCGCGTGCATGAATCCATTATATGTTTCCAGATCTTAAGCCTGCTCTCCTGAACATCGAGCGCTTCTTTTGGAAGCTTCAAAGAGCCTAAACCTGGGATGAGCTCAATCAGTTTCTTTATCGACCCCATCTTCTTCATCGCGCGCATCTGTTCATATAGATCGATCAGGTTGAATTCTCCTTTCAGCAATCGTTTTCCAAGGTCTTCTGCGTCCTCTTCTGAGATCGCTTCACGCGCTTTCTCAAGCAGGGCCTTCAGATCGCCCATGCCAAGCAGCCTTCCGACAAACCCTTCCGGATCGAACACCTCGAAATCATCGATTTTCTCTCCAAGACCTATGAACTTTACTTTCGCGCCTGTGACTGCGCACGCAGAAAGTGCGCCGCCGCCTTTCGCAGTGCCATCGAGCTTCGTGATTATCACGCCGTTGACACCGCATACATCGTGGAATGTCTGGGCCTGTTTCTCTGCGGCCTGACCAACATCTGCACCGATCACGAGCAGTACTTCATCCGCTGCCACAGTCTTGTGTATAAGATTCAGTTCGACAATCAATTCATCAGACAACGCATCACGACCAGCAGTGTCGATTATGACTACATCGAACTGTGAAAGTTCTTTCTTGAATTTATTATATATCTTGTCTGGGCTCTTCTCTTTAGGATCACCAAACACAGAGACATCAAGCTGCTTTCCAAGCTGACGAAGCTGCTCAAACGCCGCTGGACGCCAGACATCAAGAGATATCATCCCGACCTTCATGCCCCTCTTCTTGAAATAATTAGCCAGCTTTCCAGAAGTCGTGGTCTTTCCATTGCCGAAAAGACCGACAAGCATTATGTTGAATGGTTTCTTGCTGTTGATATCGATCTTCTTCTCTTCTTCTCCAAGAAAACTAACAAGCTCTTCATAGACTATCTTGACCAGATGCTCTTTTTGCGCTATCCCAGTCGGAGCTTTCTCTTTCATCGCACGCTCTTTTATGCGTTTTGTGAGATCGAAGACAAGCTTGACATTGACATCAGACTGCAACAGAGCGCGCTGTATATCTTTGACTAGTTCATTCACAAGTTTTTCATCTATATAAGTCGCACCAGTGATCTTTGCGAGTGTCTCTTTCAATGAACTTCCTAGTCTATCAAGTACCATAATTGGCTATGAAGTAGAATTTTATTTATAATGTTATTGGTTATTTTGAGTTTTTTCCCGTCTTATGCGTTCTGCGACGACATAAGAGCCGTCTTTCTCACCGACGACAGACACACTTTCGCCAATTGAGATATCGACATCGTCAAAGACAATGACATCTGTCGTTCCCTCTGTCGACAGTTGAAAAATCGTAGAATCATTCCTGTGTATCACATTGATAACATCACCTGTGATTACCAATGCATCGCTCGGTTCATCTACATGACCCTGGCTAAGAAAGAAAAGCGCGCAGACTCCGATTATCGATACGCACAAACCAATCCTGATCAGCAGCCAGTCTTCCATCGGATATGGTAATCAATGGTGCTTAAAATAATGCTACCATAAAAAATCGAAAAAAATCCGGAAAATTTTATTCCAAATCGTCAGCAGTCAATATCCTTGACTTGAAATTGCCACTGACTTTAGAATCCATAGCAATCAAGAATTTCACATTCGATTTCTCAGCCACACCGACAAGATCCTTGTCGACATTTCCATCGAACACAATCGCATGTATACCAGTGCTTAAACTCTTGACTGTCGAGATCAGTTCGGTAGTAGGGACTTTCCCAAGGATATTCAGCTTATCATCAAGGATGTATGCCCCTCTTGTACCGATCAGATCCTCAAGCATCTCCCTAAACTTCCCTTTCTCTTCATCAGTCATGACAATTGTCCTTTTGACTTCTGTAGGCATAGGTCTTGCCTGTGGAGCTGGTCTTTGTGGTAGAGGTGGTACTGATCTTGGCATCGGCCGATTCATGTTCCTGTTATCCCGTTGAGGTCGTCTGTCGCCTAAAGTGACATGGCTCGGTTTTTTAGTCGATAGATCAAGCTTTGCCTGCTCGCCAGCGATCTTGCTTCTGAGAGCCTTATGGATCTCTTTTTTCGTGATCTCTTCGACCTCTTTTCCATCAGGTGCTTTTGTCACAAAATCGATATCTGCGACTTCAAGAAGTTCTTTCAATATAAGATCGCCACCACGGTCGCCATCTACAAAAGCCACTATGGTCTTTCTGGCCGCAAGGGTCTTTATTGTCTCAGGGACACTTGTGCCGTTCATCGCGATAGCGTTCTTGAAACCATGTTTCAGAAGATTGATTACATCAGCTCTTCCCTCGACGATGAGTATCTCATCGGATTCCTCGATCGCGGGTCCTGCTGGAAGTCTATCCGCACCATATTCGCAGATCTCCATCACTCTGACAGATTGCGCGACCTCATCAGCTAATTCCTGGCTGTCTGGCAATACTGAACCAGTAAGATCCCTAAGAAGATCCTTAGCCCTCTCAATAACATATTTTCTTTTCGAGATCCTGACATCTTCAATCTTCTCGACTTTTATCTTAGAATTACAAGGTCCGATTCTCTGTATGATCTCAAGCGCAGCGCCGACGATCGCGGTCTCTGCTTTGTCAAGACTTGATGGAATTATTATTGTCCCGTGTGTCTTACCCTGCTTTGTCTCAGTCCCTACTTCTATCCTGCCGATCCTTCCGCTTCTCTGAAGCTCACGCAGTTCAAGATCCTCGCCAAGCAATCCTTCAGTCTGTCCGAAGATCGCACCTATCACGTCTGGTCTGTCGACAATCCCTTCAATATAAATAGTTGCATGTATAATGTATTTTGCCGATACTGGACTAATCTTTGCCATTTTTATTCCTCCTGTGAGGAACAACAAAAGTCAGAATATCTAATCAGTCCTCATGTAAGGATTGCAATATAGCGTACCTCGATTTCCCATGAGTGATGAATATGATAATCATGTAGTTTGACCTTTCTGTTCCTATTTTTTTCTATGACTCAAGAATAAGTTAATAAGTAACACACCCTTCTACTATCATTTTCTTGGATACCGATGAATTGATGAAAGTGAATCACTTATTTCTTGAGTATTTTTGAGTATGAAATGAATGTTGCCCGTTACACTAACTCCCAAGGCTCATAGCTTGATTGTATCATCGATAGCTCCTTTGAGTACTCTCGTGACGGGCTGTAGTATGTAACGATGACTCCTATTCATCCCCTGCGTATCGCAGTTAATCGGTCATAAGAGACACCCAGGCCACATACTAGGGTATATGTTGAGAGTGAGTGAAAGTATATAAATTTAATCATTTAGGCTGCGTATCTCAGTCGTTTTAAGGCGATATACCGAAATGTTTATATATAAGTTAAGTTTGTCTTAATTGGGTTGTGTTGACTTTAAGTCGACAAACGAGGTGCTTACGTATGGATTGGGTCAACGACTTTGAAACAGAAATGCGGCGTATCCGTTCAGAGATGGATCGCGTATTTGATTCATTCACAAGAAGAAGCCAGATACCACACCAGGCGATAGAGAGCAAAAAAGAATTGCTCAAATTCAGAGATCCTGTCGTCCATAAAGCAGAAGACAAAGATAATTATCTGGTCTCGATCGAACTACCAGGCGCAAAAACCACAGATATCAATCTGACTGCGCTTGGA
>Ga0210009_1001065_pt1 | contig 25530 bp, 27 predicted proteins | sample CryGeyCG2114_065_FD_185457 | JGI IMG/M metagenome (GOLD analysis project Ga0210009, IMG submission 185457) | Groundwater microbial communities from aquifer - Crystal Geyser CG12_big_fil_rev_8/21/14_0.65 (SPAdes) (version 2) | ecosystem: Environmental > Aquatic > Deep subsurface > Groundwater ... | reverse complement strand
GGGCCAAGGTAAATCCATATTGCAACTTCTCGACGAAGTACGCGCCGAAGTCGCGGTGCTGATCCCGCCCGAGTTCAACCGCTTCCCGCAGAGCTTCGCGCACATCTTCGCCGGCGGCTATGCGGCGGGCTATTACAGCTACAAATGGGCGGAAGTGCTATCCGCCGACGCCTACAGCCTGTTCGAAGAGCACGGTGTGCTCAATCCGGACATTGGGGCGAAGTTCCGCGCCGAGATCCTGGCAATGGGCGGCGCGCGTCCGGCGATGGAATCGTTTCAGGCGTTTCGCGGCCGCGCGCCTGCCATCGATGCCCTGTTGCGGCATAATGGACTCATCGAAGCCTGATCTACAGGAGGTTGCCTTGAGACTGTTGCTTGTTCTATGCACAGTATTTCTTTTGTTGCCAGTACACGCGGGCGAGCTTTACCGCTCTATCGACAGTAGTGGCAAAGTGCATTACAGCGACCGGCCCCTACGCGGCACGGATGAGGTCGAGCAACTACGCCTCGGCAAACCGCCCACGCCGGATGACAGCCTTCCTTACGCAACACGGCGTGCGATGCAAAATTTCCCGGTGACGCTGTATGTGTCCGAAGGTTGTGGTTCACCCTGCCAGACCGCGCGTAACTTGCTGCAGCAGCGCGGCATTCCTTTTGCCGAAAAGCTGGTGGCAAGCAAAGAAGAGTTGGATGCATTCCGCCAGGCATCCGGCACTGACCGTGTCCCGGCGGCCACCGTCGGCACGACCTGGTTGCGCGGCTTCCTTGCAGCAGACTGGAACCGTGAACTGGACACTGTCGGCTATCCCAAGTCAGCGCCCTACCGCCCGCGCGCCTCACCATGAAGATTGCGACCTGGAATGTCAACTCGCTCAAGGTGCGACTGCCGCATTTGTTGAATTGGCTGGCTGCAAACCAACCCGATGTGGTGTGCCTGCAGGAAACCAAACTGCAGGATGCCAATTTCCCCCATGCCGAGTTGCAGGCTGCCGGTTATCACTCAGTATGTAGCGGGCAGAAGACTTACAACGGCGTTGCCATCTTGAGCCGCGAACCAATCAGCGAGGTGCAACATGGCATCCCGAACTTCACCGATGAACAGAAGCGCGTCACCGCCGCCACCATCGCCAGCGTGCGCATCATCTGCGTCTATGTCCCGAACGGACAAAGCGTTGACTCGGACAAATACCGATACAAACTCGGCTGGCTGGCCGCACTCACTGAATGGTTGCAAGCGGAGCTGGTGCGTTATCCAAAACTGGCGCTGCTCGGCGACTACAACATCGCACCGGAAGATCGCGATGTGCACGATCCCGTGGCTTGGCAAGGCAATGTACTGGTAAGCGAGCCGGAACGAGCGGCTTTTCGTGCATTACAAATTCTCGGCCTGCGCGATGCATTCCGTCTGTTCGAGCAAGCTGAGAAAAGCTATTCCTGGTGGGACTATCGCATGCTGGCTTTTCGCCGCAACCAGGGCCTGCGCATCGATCACATCCTGATCAGCCCCGCGTTGCAATGCGCCGCCTGCGTGATCGACAAGGCACCGCGCAAGCTGGAACGTTCCTCCGACCACACACCTGTGGTCGCTGATGTAAATTGAACAGGCCACTTTTCGAACTTGTTTTCCAGGACGATTTATTGCTCGTTGCCAATAAACCTGCCGGTTTACTGGCTGTGCCGGGAAGAGGTGCTGACAAACAGGATTGCCTGTGGTCGCGGGTGCGCCATGTATTTCCGGACGCGCTGGTCGTTCACAGGCTGGACATGGCCACTTCCGGCCTGCTCCTGTTCGCACGCAGTCCCTCGGTACAGCGCCAGTTGTCGCACCTGTTTCAACAGCGTCAGGTATTCAAACGTTATGAGGCCGTGGTCGCAGGACGGCTGACCAAGGGGGTGGGCGAAATCGATCTGCCAATTGGCATCGACTGGCCAAACCGTCCCAGGAGCAAGATTGATCCCATCTCTGGCAAACCCTCCCTCACCCGCTATCGCCTGCTTGCCGCGCATGATACACAAACGCGCGTGGTGCTGGAACCGGTCACGGGACGCACGCATCAGTTGCGCCTGCATCTGGCGGCGGTCGGCCATCCCATCCTCGGCGACGCTTTGTATGGTGATGTGTCCTCAGCGCCACGTTTGTTGTTGCACGCCTGCGCGCTTTGCTTCAAGCACCCCATCAGCGGTGAGCTACTGCACATCGAACACGCACCACCCTTCTGACGCTATAATTCGCACGACCGCGCCTTGCGCTTAATTGAGAGTTTGCATGAAACGTTTTGCTATTTTTTTGACCATCGTTTTGACCAGTCTTTCTCTGCTTGCCGCCAACGCTGAAGCAAGACGCTTTGGTGGGGGTGGTAGCATCGGCAAGCAGCGCAGCATGAGTCCACCACCGCAAAAATCTCCTGCCGCCGCGCCGCAGAATGCTCCCGTTCAACCTGCCACACCACAAGCCGCGGGGAACAAATGGCTGGGACCTTTAGCCGGTTTGGCCATCGGTGCCGGTCTTGGCGCCTTGTTCGCCAGTCTGGGTCTGGGCGAAGGCATGGGCATGTTGCTGATGCTGGTCATGGCCGGCATTGTTTTTTTCTTCCTGTATTCGATGTTGCGCAAAAAGACGGCGCAACCCGCGATGCAATATGCCGGCTCCAGCGCACCCTGCGCCGCTACGCCGCCTCCCGCTCCGCAAACGGTGGCTGCCAGCAGCACACCCGTCGCGGCACCCATTAACATTCCGGCCGATTTCCCGGTGCATAGTTTTCTGCGCAGCGCAAAGACTTCCTTTATTCGTCTGCAAGCGGCCAATGATCGCAAGGATTTGAATGACGTCCGCGAATACACCACCCCGGAGATGTTCGCCGAGATTTCCATGCAATTGCAGGAGCGCGGTGAAGCGCCACAACACACGGATATCGGCTTCGTCAACGCGCAACTCCTTGAAGTGGTCACTGAAAACATTCAGTCGATTGCCAGCGTGCGATTGACCGGCCAATTGCGCGAGAACAATGCGGCGCCGGAGAACTTTGACGAGATCTGGCATGTACAGAAGAACCTGCAGGACGACCGCGCTGTTTGGCTGTTGGCTGGAATCCAGCAGATCTAGGTTTCGCGTTTAAAGTACACTTACGGGCACGGCAACTTGGCCGTGCTTTTTTCTTTTTCGTACGTTGACCATGCGTTCCCTGCGCTTATTCAAAATCGTCTTTGTCGTCCTGCGCTACGGTCTGGATGAGTTCCTGCTGGCGCATGAACGCACCAGCTGGCTGTTGCGCCCGCTCAATCTGTTGTTGTTCTTCCGCGATACGTCGCGCCCGCGCGCAGTGAGACTGCGCCTGGCGCTGGAAACATTGGGGCCCATTTTCGTCAAGTTCGGCCAGCTCCTTTCGACTCGTCGCGATTTGATTCCAAGCGACATTGCCGAAGAGTTGGCGCTGTTGCAGGATCAGGTGCCTCCCTTCCCATCCGCACAGGCGGTCGCGATTTTGCAGCAGGCTTACGGGAAGAAACTGCATGAGGTGTTCGCCGAATTCGACGAAACGCCGGTCGCCAGCGCGTCGGTGGCACAAGTGCACTTTGCCCGTCTGCCGGACGGACGCGAAGTGGCGGTGAAGATCCTGCGCCCGGGCATCGCCCCCACTATTGCGCACGATGTCGCCCTGCTCGACGTGTGCGCGGGTCTGATCGAACGCTGGTGGGAAGACGGCAAACGCCTGCGGCCCAAAGAAGTGGTCGCCGAATTCGAGAAATACCTGCACGACGAGCTGGACCTGATGCGCGAAGCCTCTTGCGCCAGCCAGTTGCGCCGCAATTTTGCCGATGCCCGCTTGCTGCTGGTCCCTGAAGTTTATTGGGACTGGTGCAGCGAGCAGATCATGGTGATGGAGCGCATGCACGGTATTCCGGTCAGTCAGCTCCCTGCGTTGCGCGCAGCCAATATCGATATTTCAAAGCTGGCCCGGAATGGGGTCGAGATCTTTTATACCCAGGTTTTTCGCGACGGTTTTTTTCATGCCGACATGCATCCGGGCAACATTCTGGTGGCGACCGACGGGCGCTATGTCGCGCTCGACTTTGGCATCATGGGTACCCTGACTGAGATCGACAAGAATTATCTGGCGCATAATTTCATCGCTTTCTTCAATCGCGATTACAAGCGCGTCGCCGAATTGCACATCGAATCCGGCTGGGCGCCGGCAGACACGCGGGTGGACGAGTTCGAGGCCGCGATCCGTTCAGTGTGCGAACCGATCTTCGACAGGCCGCTGAAGGAAGTCTCCTTCGGCCGCATCCTGTTGAAACTGTTTCAGACCTCGCGCCGCTTCGGCATTCAGATCCAACCGCAATTGGTGTTGTTGCAAAAGACTTTGCTCAACATCGAGGGGCTGGGCCTGCAGCTCGATCCGGAACTTGATCTGTGGAAGACCGCGAAACCTTGGCTGGAGCGCTGGATGAGCGAACAGATCGGCTGGCGCGGTTTCATCATGGGTCTGCGGCGCGAGGCTCCCCGCTTTGCGACCCTGCTCCCGCAACTGCCGCGCTTGCTCCATCAGCACCTGCAAAGTAACCCGCACGAAAAACTTGAACCACTGCTCCGTGACATGCTGGCACAACAGAAACAACGCAACCTGTGGCTGTCCGTCATTGCTTTATTGCTGGCAACGGCCTTGGTACTGGCCGCTTACATCCACTTCGTTTAGCGAGCAAAATTGCTACGCGAGATTCACGCTAAACGAAGCCGCTGTCCATCAACTCTTTCGCCAGCGCCCGGTAGTCCGCCGCACCCGGATTGTGCGGTGCGTAAGCGAATACATCCAGCCCGTGCATGGGGCTGGTCGCGAGGGCGACTGTTTCTCCGAGGCGCGTCTTGCAAACCAAATTGCCATAGCGTTCCTTCAGTTTGTCGTAGATGTCGTAGGACAACTTGCGCCACGAGTCGAAGCGTGTCACCACAATGCGCCGCTCGAACGTCCGCTGCAATTTTTTCTACAGCACATTGAGCGCGCTGTCCAGACGATGCACACTCTGCTGCGACAAATAGTCTGCCGACACTGGATTCAATACCTTGTCTGCTGCCAACAGCGCATTCAACGTCAGCACGCCAAGCATCGGGCAGCAGCTTGGCCAGCGGCGTTTTATCCTTAAAGAAGGAAACAATACTGCGCGTTTGACGTTTGAGTGGTGCCGTGTTTCAAGCCCGAGGCAAGACTCAAATGACCTTGCGGATCCATATCGAGCGCGATCGGACTGCGTTGCGTCAACGAGAGCGCTGCGGTCAGATTAAGGCAGGTGGTAGCCTTGCTTACGCCCCCCTTTTGGTTGAATACGGCGACGACCGCCATTTTATGTCTCCACGTTGGCGGGGACAGAGGTGTGGTTTTGGCCGACTAGCAGGCTGAAACCTGAACTTCATTATCCGCGAGCCTATACCGCAAACCCCGCGCGAAGACAGTCACTCTACGGTGACCGACTTTGCCAGATTGCGGGGCTTGTCCACATCCGTTCCCTTCTGCAATGCGACGTAATATGCCAACAGTTGCAGCGGGATGGTGTGCAGAATAGGGCTTAAAAAGCCCGCGTGTTCGGGCATTTGCAGGATGTGAATGCCTTCTGCTTCCTTGATGTATGTATTTGCATCGGCAAATACATACAACTCGCCACCGCGCGCTTTGACTTCCTGCAGATTCGATTTCAATTTTTCCAGCAGCGCATCGTTGGGCGCGACTGAAACCACTGGCATGTCTTTGTCCACCAGCGCCAAGGGGCCATGTTTCAATTCTCCCGCCGGATAAGCCTCGGCATGGATGTAGGAAATCTCTTTCAGCTTGAGTGCTCCTTCGGCAGCAATCGGGAAATGCATGCCGCGCCCGAGGAACAAGGCGTGATGCTTGTCGGCAAACTGTTTGGAAAGTTCGGCAATCTGCGGTTCCAGCGCCAGCACTTTTTGTACGGCGGCCGGCAAGTGACGCAGCTCCTGTAAAAACTGTTGTTCGCGCTCTACTTTCAGGCGGCCGCGCAGTTTGGCCAGCACCAAAGTGAGCAGGAACAAGCCTGCAAGCTGGGTGGTAAATGCCTTGGTCGAGGCGACGCCGATTTCCGGTCCCGCACGGGTAAGAAAGCGCAATTTCGACTGGCGAATGATGGCGCTTTCCGGCACGTTGCAAATGGCCAGCGTAAACGTATGCCCAGTCGCTTTGGCGTGGTTGAGTGCGGCAAGGGTATCCGCTGTTTCGCCAGACTGCGAGATTGTTACCACGAGCGTCTTGGGATTGGGCACGCTGCTGCGATAGCGATATTCACTGGCGATTTCCACGCTGCACGGAATGCCTGCAATCTCTTCCAGCCAGTAGCGGGCAACTTGTCCTGCGTGGTTGCTCGTGCCACAGGCCAGGATCAGGATATTTTCAACCTGAGAGAAGATAGTGTTGGCTTCTGCGCCAAAGATGCCGGGCACCAACGATTGACTGTTGCACACGGATTCCAGCGTGTTGGCCAGGGCTTGCGGTTGCTCGTGAATCTCTTTTTGCATGTAGTGCTGATATTCACCCAACTCAACACTGTTGCTGTCCAGTTCGCTGACGTGCACCGGTCGCTGAACGGCGTTACCCTGTGCATCAAAGATGCGATAGTCAGCGAGATTCACCTCAACCACATCCCCCTCTTCCAGGTACACCACGTTTCGGGTGACCTGCAACAGCGCAGACATATCCGATGCAATGAAGTGCTCACTCTCGCCCACACCCAACAGCAGCGGACTTCCTTTACGGGCCGCAATGAGCTGATGCGGATTGTCTGCCGCCACGACGCCAATGGCGTAGGCACCGACCAGTTGCGATAGCGCTTTTTGCGTAGCGACCAACAAACTTCCTTGCGCGTAGTGGCTGTGGATCAGGTGAGCGATCACTTCGGTGTCGGTGTCCGAGGTGAATTCGTAACTTTGCGCAGTCAGTTCGGTGCGCAGTTCTTCATAGTTCTCGATGATGCCGTTGTGTACCACGGAGATCAGATTGCGGCTAACGTGCGGATGCGCGTTGCGTTCGGAAGGTATGCCGTGGGTCGCCCACCTTGTGTGGGCAATTCCCAGTTCACCATAGGTTTTTGCGCTCTTCAGTGCCAATTCGGCAACGCGACCGGTGCTGCGCACGCGATCCAGTTTTCCATCGCGCACCACTACCAGACCAGCGGAATCGTAGCCACGATATTCCAGGCGCAACAAGCCATTTACCAGAATGGGGACCACGTTTCGTTTTGCGACCGCACCCACAATTCCGCACATATTTATTTTTTCCTTTTTTGCGGACGCTGCCATCCGCTAATCGAGATCTGTTTGCTGCGCGACAGGGTAAGCTCGCCCTCTGGGGTGTCTTGAGTAATGGTCGAACCTGCGCCGATAGTCGCCCCTTTGCCTACCCGGACTGGCGCGACCAGTTGCGTATCCGACCCGATGAAGGCATCGTCCCCGATGATGGTGCGGTATTTGTTCGCCCCGTCGTAGTTGCAGGTAATGGTGCCAGCACCGATGTTGACGCGACACCCTACGGTGCTGTCTCCGATGTAGCTCAGGTGATTGGCCTTGCTGCCCTGCCCGATCTCGCTGTTCTTGATCTCGACGAAATTACCCACATGCGCCTCGTTCGCCAGCTTGGTTCCTGGGCGCAAGCGTGCATAGGGCCCGATGTGGCAGTTAGCCCCCACTTCACTTTGATCGATGTGGCTGTAAGGAAAAATCTGTGTTTCTGTTCCGATCGTTGCACTGCGAATGATGCTGTAAGCGCCAACCCGCACGCGGTCGCCCAAACTAACCTCTCCCTCGAAGATACACCCGACATCGATCTCGACATCGCGTCCGCAAATGAGGTTGCCGCGCACGTCCAGGCGTGCCGGGTCAACCAGCGTGACACCTTGCTTCATCAATTTGTTGGCGTTGGTTTGTTGCCAAACCCTCTCCAGGGTGGCGAGTTGCAACTTGTCATTGATGCCTTCCACTTCCCAGCACTGCCCGGGTTGCACAGTATGCACGGCCACTCCCCCCTCAACGGCCATCGCCACAATGTCGGTCAGGTAGTACTCACCCTGCGCGTTGTTGTTGCCCAGTTGGCTTAACCATACACGCAATTCATGTGTGGGTGCGAGCAGGATCCCGGTGTTAACTTCCTTGATCTCGCGCAGTTCCGGCGTAGCATCTTTTTCTTCAACGATACGTTGCACATCACCCTCTGCGTTGCGCACGATGCGTCCATATCCGGTTGGCTTATCGAGATCAACCGTGAGCAGCACCAAGCCTTCACCCGCCTGCTGCATCTGATGCAGGGTGCTGTGCTGGATCAGCGGGACATCACCGTATAACACCAAAGTTTTGCCGTCGTCTGCAAGATGCGGCATGGCTTGCCGTACCGCATGACCAGTGCCGAGTTGCGGTTCCTGCATCACGAATTGGGTGGGATATTGCTGCATTGCCTGCGGCACTGCCTCACCGCCGTGGCCGTAGATCACGCAAACTTGTTTTGGCTGCAGCGCCATCGCGCTCTCCAGCACATGCTGCAGCAGCGATTTGCCCGCCAACTCGTGTAAGACCTTGGGCTTGGCGGAAACCATGCGCGTGCCTTTTCCAGCTGCAAGAATGACGATGTTCAGGGGACTCATAACCATGACTTTTTCCAGAAGTTTGAAGTATATCGTTCAGGCAACAAAAAAGCAGCCGCAGCTGCTCTTTGTCAGACGTCTGAACAACCTTGCCTAGTGCGTACGCTTGCGCAGTTGCTGGATGGCGCGAAGTTGCGCAATCGCTTCTACCAGCTCGGCTTGAGCCGCAGCGTAATCAATATCCGAAGTACGATTCTTCATCGCTTCTTCTGCTGCCTGTTTCGCCTCCAGCGCACGCGCTTCGTCCAGGTTGGCGCCACGGATTGCGGTGTCGGCCAGCACGGTAATGACATTCGGTTGCACTTCGAGCATACCGCCGGACACATAGATCAATTCTTCCTGCTCCTGTTCCGGGCGTTTGATGCGCACCGAGCCTGGCTTGATCCGGGTCATCAACGCAGAGTGGCGTGGGTAGATACCCAATTCACCCATTTCGCCGGGTACCACGACGAACTCGGCCAAGCCCGAGAAGATATCCTCTTCCGCACTCACCACATCCACATGTATGGTCATTACCATGGTTGCTCCTAATTATTATTGCAGGGTCTTGGCTTTTTCGACCGCCTCTTCGATACCGCCAACCATGTAGAACGCCTGCTCCGGCAGGTGGTCGTATTCGCCGGCAACGATGGCCTTGAAACCCTTGATGGTGTCCTTCAGGGTCACATACTTGCCCGGTGCGCCGGTGAACACTTCAGCAACGTGGAACGGTTGCGACAGGAAGCGCTGAATCTTGCGCGCACGTGCCACGGCCAGTTTGTCTTCCGGTGCCAATTCGTCCATACCCAGAATGGCGATAATGTCGCGCAATTCCTTATAGCGTTGCAGTGTTTGCTGCACGCTGCGTGCCACGTTGTAGTGCTCTTCGCCCACGACCAGCGGGTCGAGTTGACGTGAGGTGGAATCCAGCGGATCAACCGCAGGGTAGATACCCAGCGAGGCAATGTCGCGGCTCAATACGACGGTGGAATCCAAGTGCAAGAAGGTGGTCGCCGGCGACGGGTCGGTCAAGTCATCCGCCGGCACGTACACGGCCTGAATAGAGGTAATCGAGCCCACTTTGGTCGAGGTGATACGCTCTTGCAGGCGACCCATCTCTTCAGCCAGTGTCGGTTGGTAACCCACAGCGGAAGGCATACGGCCCAGCAGTGCGGAAACTTCAGTTCCGGCCAGGGTGTAACGGTAGATGTTATCCACGAAGAACAGGATGTCACGGCCCTCGTCACGGAATTTTTCAGCCATGGTCAAACCGGACAACGCAACGCGCAGACGGTTACCGGGCGGCTCGTTCATTTGACCGAACACCATCGCCACTTTGGATTTGGTGAAGTCTTCCTTGTCGATAACGCCTGCATCAGACATTTCATGGTAGAAGTCGTTACCTTCACGGGTACGCTCACCCACGCCGGCGAACACGGACAGACCGGCGTGTTGTTTGGCAATGTTGTTGATGAGCTCAAGCATGTTCACGGTCTTGCCCACACCCGCGCCGCCGAACAGGCCCACTTTACCGCCCTTGGCAAACGGACAAACCAGGTCAATCACCTTGATGCCAGTTTCCAGCAGGTCAACCGAAGGGGACAGCTCGTCGAATTTAGGTGCCTTTTGGTGGATCTCGCGACGCTCATCACACTTGACCTCGCCGGCGTCGTCAATCGGGCGACCCAGCACATCCATGATCCGGCCGAGTGTGCCCATACCGACTGGTACTGTGATCCCCTTGCCGGTTGCGTTGATCAACATGCCGCGACGCAGACCGTCTGATGAACCCATTGCAATGGTGCGCACCACGCCATCACCCAGTTGCTGCTCGACTTCGAAGGTCAAGCCGGCTTCAGCGGTAGACGAGCCTGCGTCAGCCAATGTCAGGGCTTCATAAATTTTAGGCATTTTGTCGCGCGGAAATTCGATGTCAACCACCGCGCCGATACACTGAACAATCTTTCCTTGACTCATTTTAAGATTCCCCGTCTAAATTAATACTTAAAACTGCAGCTGCACCTTGAAGATTTGGTCTTGTCATAATGTTCGCTACGCTCACATTATTCCCGTCCGATCTTCAGTCGTGCCGCACTATACCGCTGCGGCACCGCTCACGATCTCGGAAATTTCCTTGGTGATCGCTGCCTGACGCGCTTTGTTGTAAACCAGCTTGAGCTCTCCGATTACGCTCTTGGCGTTATCAGAAGCAGCTTTCATCGCCACCATACGCGAGCTCTGTTCCGAAGCGATGTTCTCCACCACGGACTGATAGACCAGAGATTCGATGTAGCGAACCAGCAGCTCATCGATCACCGGCTTGGCATCAGGCTCGTAAATATAATCCCAGTTGCCGCTTGCCGCGCCCAAATGTTCGCCGGAGAGCGGCAGCAACTGTTCCACACACGGCTCTTGCTTCATGGTGTTGATGAAGTGGTTGTAGCTCATGTGGATCGCATCGATCTCGCCAGCAACATAAGCATCCAGCATAATTTTCACAACACCGATCAATTTCTCGATATGCGGTGTATCGCCGAGACCAGTCATGTGCGACTTGACGTTGGCGCCAATGCGATTCATGAAGCTGAAACCCTTGTTGCCGATCGGGCAAACTACGATACCCTTGCCTTCGTCTTCCCACGACTTCATACGGCTCACCACCAGGCGCAGCACGTTGGTATTCAAACCACCGCACAACCCCTTGTCCGATGTCACCACGATAACGCCGACGTTCCTGATGGTTTCGCGCTTGACCAGAAATGCGTGTTTGTATTCCGGGTTGGCGCGCGACAAGTGGGCGGCGACGTTGCGAATCTTTTCGGCATAGGGGCGCGCGGCACGCATGCGTTCCTGTGCCTTGCGCATTTTGGCTGCTGCCACCATTTCCATCGCGCGCGTAATCTTGCGAGTGTTTTCTACACTCTTGATCTTCGTGCGGATTTCTTTGCTGCCTGCCATTTTTTAGCTCCTGGTTTAACCAACCACCTGGCCGCCGATTATGGGTTGCCTGATGGGATGGCCAGTTGTTTTATCATAACCAACCACTAAGCAAGCAATTTTTGCTTGCTTAGTGGGATGACTAGTCGTTATATCAGTAGACTGCCGTTGCCTTGATTGCCTCAATCGCCGCTGCCAACAGTTTTTCGTTATCGGCGGATAGGTCCTTGGTGGATTCAATGGTTTCCATCAGCGCTTTGTTGTTGGTCTTCAGGTTGGCGTGCAATACCGATTCGAAGGCCAGTGCCTTGGGCACCAGTACGTCATCGAAGTAACCCTTGTTCACTGCGAAAAGCGTAACGGCCATTTCAGCAACCGACAACGGGCAGTATTGCAGTTGCTTCATCAATTCCGTCACCATGCGACCGCGCTCCAGCTGCTTGCGGGTCGCTTCGTCCAGATCGGAGGCGAACTGCGCGAACGCAGCCAATTCACGATATTGCGCCAGAGCCAGACGCACTCCGCCGCCCAGCTTCTTGATGACCTTGGTTTGCGCTGCACCGCCCACGCGAGATACTGAAACACCGGCGTTGATCGCGGGGCGGACGCCGGCATTGAACAAATCTGCTTCCAAAAAGATCTGTCCGTCGGTAATGGAGATCACGTTGGTCGGCACGAATGCAGATACGTCGCCAGCCTGTGTCTCAATGATGGGCAATGCGGTTAATGAACCGGTCTTGCCTTTGACGGCGCCCTTGGTGAAAGCTTCGACATACTCGGCATTCACGCGGGCAGCGCGTTCCAGCAGACGGGAGTGGAGATAGAACACATCGCCGGGGTAGGCTTCCCGGCCTGGCGGACGGCGCAGCAGCAGAGATATCTGACGATAAGCCCAGGCTTGTTTGGTCAAGTCATCGTACACGATCAATGCATCTTCGCCGCGATCACGGAAGTATTCACCCATAGTGCACCCGGCGTATGGTGCCAGGAATTGCATCGCCGCGGAATCGGAGGCGGTAGCGGCAACCACGATGGTGTATCCCATCGCGCCGTGCTCTTCCAGCTTGCGTACCACGTTGGCCACGGTCGAAGCTTTTTGACCGATTGCCACGTAGATACAGGTCATGTTCTGACCCTTTTGATTGATGATGGCATCCACTGCCACAGCGGTCTTGCCGGTCTGGCGGTCGCCAATGATCAGCTCGCGCTGGCCTCGACCAACCGGAACCATAGAGTCGATGGACTTCAAACCCGTTTGCACAGGCTGGTCAACCGACTTGCGTGCGATCACACCCGGCGCGACTTTTTCGATTTTGTCGGTCATCTTGGCATTGATCGGGCCTTTGCCGTCGATGGGCTGACCCAGTGCGTTTACCACACGCCCGCGCAACTCTGGGCCGACTGGCACTTCGAGAATCCGCCCCGTACACTTGACCGTGTCGCCTTCAGTGATATGTTCGTATTCACCCAGGATCACGGCACCGACGGAGTCGCGTTCAAGATTCAGTGCCAGACCAAAAGTGTTGCCGGGGAATTCGAGCATCTCACCCTGCATCACGTCGGACAAGCCGTGGACGCGGACGATACCGTCAGTCACGCTGACTACGGTGCCTTCGGTTCGCTCCTGGGTTAGCGCTTCGAAGTTGTCGATGCGACTACGAATCAGATTACTAATTTCGGAAGGGTTGAGCTTCATCTGGATTTCCTCATTCTTGATAATTCTTTATCAGGCCAGGGCATTCGCCATTTCAGCAAGGCGGGTCAACGCAGAACCATCGATCACCTTGTCTCCGGCGCGGATCACCACGCCACCCAGTAAATCTTTTTTGACGTTGCAAGTCAGTTTGACCTCGCGACCCATGCGTTTCTTCAGCGAGCTGACGAGCTTGTCCTGTTGGCCGGCAGACAGCTCGAACGCCGAGTCCACCACCACGTCCACACTTTTTTCTGCCTCTGCTTTAAACACCGCAAAGAGGGCGGCGATCTCGGGCAGCAGCAGCAAACGCTGATTCTCGGCCAGCACCCGGATGAAATTCAACTGTTGTGGTTTGAGCCGGCCACCCAGCATGTCACTCAGCAGATCTCCCAGTTGCGCTTTCGCAACACGTGGACTGCTAATCACGGTTCGCATCTCTGGATAACTCACTGCCTCGGCCAGCGACTGCACTACCTCCAACCAACCTTTCAGATCGGACAGTTTTTGAGCAACTTCGAATGCCGCCTGAGCGTAAGGCCGTGCTGTGGTAATGGCTTCAGACATGGCTGTTAGAGTTCCGCCGCAAGTTTATCGAGCAAATCATTATGTGCTTTGGCATCGATTTCCCGGCCGAGGATCTTGCCCGCTCCGGCCAGTGCAATCGCCGACACTTGCGTGCGCAACTGCTCCTTGGCACGAAACACCTCCTGGTCGACTTCTGCTTTTGCACCGGCGATGATGCGGTCTCCCTCGACTTTGGCTTGCGTTTTCGCCTGTTCGACAATCTCGCTGGCACGCTTCTCACCGCTGTTCACGATTTCGCCCGCCTTCTCTTTTGCTTCCCGCAAAATATCGGCAGAACGCTTTGCAGCCAATTCCAAGTCATGTTTGGCGCGCTCTGCATCAGCCAGACCATCCGCAATGGTCTTTTGACGCGACTCGATCGCCGACAGCAAGGGTGGCCAGACGAACTTCACGGTAAACCATATCAGAATGGCGAACGTGAGTGCCTGCGCAAACATTGTCAGGTTAATGTTCATTTCGATTCCTTACGCTGGATTGTGCTACCCGCAATGGCCAATTATTTGATGACGGACAGGAGCGGATTGGCGAACGCGAACATCATTGCCAGACCAACGCCGATAATGAAGGAAGCGTCGATCAGACCCAACAGCAGGAATACTTTACCTTGCAGCACAGGAGTCAACTCGGGCTGACGCGCGGCACCATCCAGGAAGCTGGCACACATGATACCAATACCGATACAGGCGCCTGCAGCGCCCAGACCGATGATTAATCCAATGCCGATGCCAGTATATGCTTGGACCATTGCCAAAAATTGAACTGAATTTTCCATCTTTGCTTCCTTTCGATTTACAAGGTTGATTTAAAGTTAACAGAGCTAATGAGATTTAGTGGCTTTCCTGTGCCATCGCGATGTAAACAACCGTCAGCATCATGAAAATGAACGCTTGCAGCACCACGATCAGGATATGGAATATCGCCCAGCCCGCACCAAGCAACGCGCCAAACATCGTTCCAGCCAGTCCGGTCGCAGCCCACATTCCGAGCAATAAGAAAATAATTTCGCCAGCATACATGTTGCCGAATAAACGCAATGAGTGGGACAACGGTTTGGAAACATATTCAATCAGATTGAATAACAGGTTCGCCGGCCAAGCCAGCGGGTGTCTGCCGAATGGCGTGCAAAACAGTTCATGGATCCAGCCACCCAGCCCTTTGACCTTGATACTGTAGAAGATCATTAACACCCACACCGACAGCGCCAGCGCGAATGTAGCATTGATATCGGAAGTGGGGACTGCGCGGAACTTCTCCAGTCCAAATAGGTGATGGTAGATCCACGCCATGATATCGATCGGCAGGAAGTCCATCGAGTTCATGGCGAGCACCCAGACAAATACGGTCAGTGCTGCCGGGGATATAAACTTATGGCGATCACCGTGGAAGATGCCTTTGACTTGGTTGTCGATGAATTCGACCAGAAGCTCGACGAAGGCTTGGCGCTTGTTAGGAACGCCCGCAGTAGCACCACGCACCACAAACCAAAGCAGCCCGAAAATAATCAGGCCGAGCAGTCCGGAAACAATCAGCGTGTCAAAGTTTACCGACCAGAATCCACCGTCTGCCACATGTTTGACGTTGAAACTTAAATGGTGCTCGATATAACTGGATGGTGTCAGTGCTTGTTCAGTGGACATCCCAGACCCTGCTCATTGTTCTCGTTTTTTATTGCTCGCAAGCCCGCGCCTGATGCCAGCGCCGAGCCTACCAACCCCCCTATCAGGGACAATGGAACCAGTCCCTGGTAATACTTGAAGGTTATCAACAATAGCATTGCTATCACCAATACCTTGATTGCCTCCGCTTTCAGCAATGAAATCAGAATATCGCCCGGCGTTCCACTGTTTGGCCTGCGCGCCATCATCATTCCTGCATACCCTCCGACAATTACAGAAGCTCCCCCTGCAATAGCCGAGATCGCTGCGCTCATACCTGCAAACAGCAGGGAGACACCCGAAATGAGTAGCGTTAAGATAATCTGCCAGCGCGCCGCTTTACTGAATGCGCGGCTTATTGTTGTGCTTGTTACTTGATCCATCTTGTGCCCTTGGACGTTGCTCGTTTGTCAAGGGCCCCTGAAAAGCCCGCGCATTCTCTATCAAACCTTTGCGGCAAGTCAAGCGTATTTGCGCCTTATATCTACGCCTTAGTCAGCATGCCTTCCGTTTACTCTGCGTTTAACGGTAAAGCTTTGCAGTTAACTCACCCAGGTGGTCGTTGCTCGAATACTCGATAACCAGCTTGCCGCCTCCTTTGTTGCCGGGTTTGATCTCAACACGTACGCCGAGGCGCGAGCTCATCTCTTCTTGCAACTGCTGCGTATCGCGGTCTAGCTTGTGCGTTTTTTTGCTGGCCTTTTTTACGAATTTAGTCTCGCTTTGCTGTTGCACCAGCTTTTCCGCTTCTCGCACAGAAAGGCCATCCAGCACAATTTTATTGGCCAAAAGTACCTGTTGTACCCCTTCCAGCGACAACAATGCGCGTGCGTGACCCATGTCAAGCTCGCCTTCCATCAGCATGTTTTGCACGGTTTGCGGTAGCTTGAGCAGGCGCAACAGGTTACTTGCAGCACTGCGCGAGCGCCCCACTGCGTCTGCAGCCGCTTGATGGGTCATCTGGAATTCATCAATTAGCCGCTGGATGCCAACGGCCTCTTCCAGCGGATTCAGATCTTCGCGCTGAATATTTTCGATCAATGCCATCGCCAGAGCCGCATTGTCCGACACTTTCCTCACCAAGACCGGGACCTGTTTCAGTTCGGCGATCTGCGCTGCACGCCAACGCCGTTCGCCGGCGATAATCTCATAGCTGCCGTTCGGCAATTCTCTTGCCAGAATCGGCTGGATTACACCCTGCGCCCTGATGGAGGCGGCCAATTCATTCAGCGACTCTGCATCCATGCGGCTACGCGGCTGGTATTTCCCCGGCTTTAGTTGGCCCACCTCCAAATCACGCAATTTGTCTCCCGTTTTGACATCACCCCCCCCTGACAACAATGCGTCCAAACCGCGTCCCAATCCCTTATTGATTTTCACCATGCTTTTTTCCTTATTTCGGTTCGATAACACTTGGTTGGTTAGCGCTTGCTTCTTTATTTAATATCTCGCCAGCAAGTGCAAGGTAAGCCTGGGTTCCCTTGGACTGGGCATCGTGGTACAGCGCCGGCACACCGTAACTCGGTGCTTCTGCCAATCTGACATTGCGCGGAATCACAGTGCGATACACCTTTTCCCCAAAATGCCGCTGCAATTGTTCGGAAACCTGCAACGCCAGCGAGTTACGCGGATCAAACATGGTGCGCAGCAAACCTTCTATTTCCAACTGCGGGTTCAAATGCTCCCTGACCTTGCGTATCGTGTTGACCAGATCACTCAGTCCCTCCAGCGCGTAATACTCACACTGCATCGGGATCATGACCGAATGCGCGGCACACAAGCCGTTGAGAGTAAGCAGATTCAGCGCGGGTGGGCAATCCACCAATATGAAATCATAGACTTCAGCCATTGCGGCAATTTCTTTTTTCAGGCGTGTTTCGCGACCTTCCAGCTCGATCAATTCGATCTCGGCACCCGCCAGGTCGCGATTCGAACCCAGCACATCATAGTTGCCCTTTTCGGATCTGATTTTTGCCTCGGCAATCGATGCTTCGCCCAGCAGCACATCATAAACACTGAGCTTCAGACCTGACTTGTCGATTCCGCTTCCCATGGTGGCATTTGCCTGAGGATCGAGATCGATCAGCAGCACCCGTTTTTTGGCCGCAGCCAGACTGGCGGCCAGATTGACGGTCGTCGTCGTTTTGCCTACCCCCCCCTTTTGGTTGGTGATAGCCATTATTTTCGCCATTCCCATTACTCCCTTATCTTTGCCGCGATCACCAGGCTCCGGACTGCATTCAAGCCTGGCACATGAATCGGAATTCGTTGCACCACCTTGCATCCTTGTGGTGGCTCATCATCCAGCCTCCCCCTCATGGCAGCCCAGCGCCCCTCTTCTGCCAGCAGATGCTCCGTCAATTGAGTGAATTTCCCAAAATCAGCGAAAGCGCGCGAGATGATGCCATCGAATCGGTCCGCCGTACCCCAGTTTTCCACCCGTCCCGTATGAACTTTGATATTGGGTATACCAAGCTCGATGGCGGCCTGCTGCACATAACTGGTTTTTTTGCTGTTACTGTCCAGCAAGGTAAATCCCCACTCGGGTCTGGCAATCGCAAGGATCGCACCTGGCACTCCCGCGCCACACCCCACATCCAGCCATTTTCCGCTCCAAAGATATGGCAACACTGCCAGGCTGTCTAACAGATGATGGATGACCATCTCGTTTTCATCGCTGATTGCAGTCAGATTGTATGTCTTGTTCCATTTCCGCATCAGCGCGAGATAAGCGAGCAATTTTTGCTGCACCCCCCTATCCAGTTCCAGCCCAATTTCTGCCAGGCCTATCTGCAGTTTCGCTTCCGCGCTCATGCCTGCACAGACTTGGAAGACGCTTTCAAGCCCCGTTTCAAGTGCACCAGCAGTAAAGAAATGTCGGCCGGGGTAATCCCTGATATTCGTGCCGCCTGGCCTATGGTTTCCGGTTGTTGTTGGTTGAACCTTTGTTGCGCCTCAATCGAAAGTGCATGAACTCGACGATAATCCATGCCGGAGGGCAAGCGCATATCTTCGTAAACCGCCTGTTGCGCTATTTCAACTTGTTGTTTTTCAATATAACCGTGATATTTCGCACCGATTTCGATCTGCTGTGCAACAGGCTTCAGCGCTCCAGCACCCGCGCCAGGCAAAGTCATGAGTGATGAATAACTGATTTCGGGCCGCCGCAGCAGCTCATACAGCGAATATTCGCGCTCGATCTTTTTTCCCAGCACCCGTACCGCGTCGTGCTCGGGTAAGGATGCCGGGTTAAGCCAAGTCGTTTTTAATCTTTGCTCTTCACGCTCGATCGCCTCGCGCTTTTCCGAGAATGCGCGCCATCTGCTTTCATCGACAACGCCTAATTTTCTGCCTGTTTCCGTCAAGCGGAGATCGGCATTATCTTCCCGCAACTGGAGTCGGTACTCCGCCCGGCTGGTGAACATGCGATATGGCTCGGTCACGCCACGCGTGATCAAATCATCAACCATCACACCCAGATAAGCCTCGTTACGACGCGGAGACCACACCTCTTCGCCACGAACAAACAAAGACGCGTTGATCCCAGCCAGCAAACCTTGGGCTGCCGCCTCTTCGTACCCGGTCGTGCCGTTGATCTGTCCCGCAAAGAATAATCCCTGAATGCGTTTGGTTTCCAGCGAACTTTTAAGTCCGCGCGGGTCGAAATAATCATATTCAATTGCGTAACCAGGGCGCAGGATATGCGCGTTTTCCATGCCCCTGATGGAACGCACAAGGTTGAATTGCACATCATAAGGCAAACTGGTGGAAATACCGTTCGGATAGATTTCGTGGGTCGTCAACCCCTCAGGCTCCAGAAAAATCTGGTGCGAGGCCTTGTCGGCAAAACGAGTGATCTTATCTTCGACCGAAGGACAATAACGTGGCCCTACTCCCTCGATAACTCCGGTGAACATAGGTGAGCGATCCAACCCGCCCCGGATGATGTCATGGGTTTTTTCATTGGTCTCTGTGATCCAGCAAGGCAATTGCCGTGGATGTTGTGCGGCATTACCCATGAACGAAAACACTGGAACCGGATCATCCCCACACTGCACCTGCATCACCGAAAAATCGATCGTGCGCCCATCGATACGGGGCGGTGTTCCGGTCTTGAGCCTGCCCACCGGGAAACCCAGGTCGCGCAATTGCCTGGACAAACTGATCGAGGGTGGATCACCTGCCCTGCCCGCCTGATAGCTGGATTGACCCACATGGATAAGGCCAGATAAAAATGTGCCCACAGTAAGGACCACGCTCGGGGCATGGAAGTGCAATCCCAGCTGGGTCACCACCCCACATACCTTGTCACCCTCAAGCAAGAGACCATCGACGGCTTGCTGGAATATCCAGAGATTGGGTTGATTTTCCAGGCGGTAGCGGATTGCTTGCTTATAGAGCAGTCTGTCCGCTTGTGCCCGGGTGGCACGCACAGCCGGACCCTTGCTCGAATTCAGGATACGAAACTGGATCCCGCTCTCGTCGGTTGCCGCCGCCATCACACCGCCCAGCGCATCAACCTCTTTGACCAAATGCCCTTTGCCGATACCCCCAATCGAAGGATTACACGACATTTGCCCCAGTGTTTCGATGTTGTGGCTCAACAGCAAGGTCTTGCAACCACTGCGCGCGCTGGCAAGAGCTGCTTCCGTGCCGGCATGCCCGCCTCCCACAACAATTACCTCAAATTTCACCGGGGGTTTCATTTCAGCTTCAACTCCAAAAGGGCGTGCATCTTACAACAAGCCAACTTGCAGCCCAAAGTTATTGTTTCACGTGAAACAAAGTGAGCGGCAAGTCATTTCCCGATACAGAATCGAGCAAAAATCTCACCCAACAAGTCGTCCGCAACAAATTCACCCGTGATTTGATTCAATGCCAGTTGCGCCTGGCGCAGTAATTCGGCGAGCAATTCCAGAGCCTCAATCTGTTTCTCCGCTTCGCGTAGGCTATCAAGAGCATCAGCAATCGCCTTTAAATGCCTGGCGCGAGCCATGAATACGCCATCTTCAGGATGCCAACCCACCGACTTGAGCATGGCCTTTTTTAACTCGGCAATGCCTTGCCCGGTTTTTGCAGAAAGAAAAGCGTGTACCTCACCTCCCCGCTCTTCAACCGAGCTTTGTCCGTCCGTCAGGTCTATTTTGTTGTGGATAAAGATGACAGATGTTCCAACTGGCAGGCTTTCACCAATAAAGGCATCTTCGAGGTGAACAGGATTGGTTTCATCAATCAACACCAACACCATGTCAGCTGTAGCCATGTTTTGCCGGGTGCGGGCTATGCCCATTTGTTCTATAGCATCGCTGGTTTGGCGGATACCCGCAGTATCAATCAAGTGAAGCGGTACCCCATTAATTTGTAAAACCTGACGTATCGCGTCCCGGGTCGTGCCGGGGATATCGCTGACCAGTGCCACTTCTTCACCCGCCAGACAGTTGAGCAAGCTGGATTTCCCGGCATTGGGCGGGCCAATCAACACGATCTGCGCGCCTTCACGCAGGATACTGCCCTGTTTGGCCAATGTTTGTATGTGCTTGAGTTGAACCTGAACACCCGAAAGTTTCTCGCGAACAAAATGTTGCCCTTGCAGGGAGACATCCCCTTCTTCCGGGAAGTCGATGACCGCTTCAACATAAGCTCTTAACTCGATCAGCGCCGAAACAATTGCGTGGACTGCCAACGAAAACTCACCCTGCAAGGAGCGGACCGCGCTCCGTGCTGCCTGTTGGGTTGTTGCCGCAATCAGATCCGCGACACTTTCAGCCTGGGCCAAGTCCATCTTTCCATTTAGAAAGGCGCGTTGGGTAAACTCTCCGGGCTGGGCAAGTCTTGCCCCAAGCTCAATACAGCGATTAAGCAAAATATGCAGAACAGCAACACCGCCATGACCTTGCAGTTCGAGAACTTCTTCGCCGGTATAGGAGTGGGGGGCAGGGAAATAAAGGGCTATTCCCCGATCGATGGTATTACCTTCGGCATCCAGAAATGGGGCGTAACTGGCATGTCTGGCTCCGGGAAGAAAACCAAGTAAAGCTTGGCTGAATTTGGCAAGATGGTTGCCAGACAGGCGCACCACACCGATTCCACCTTGACCGGGTGCGGTGGCAATGGCTGCTATGGTTTCAGGATTTTGCAACACCCTTTTGCGCCGCTTCCGCCCTGCGCGTGATGTACCACTGCTGTGAAATAGACAGGATGTTGTTCACGATGGAATACAACACCAATCCAGCCGGAAAGAAGAAGAAAATCACACTGAACGCGATAGGCATAATCTGCATGATCTTGGCCTGCAAGGGGTCGGCTGGAACAGGGTTGAGCCGGGTCTGGATCAACATACTGAGTCCCATGATGACAGGCAATACGTAATAGGGATCGGACGCCGATAAGTCCACAATCCAGCCCACGAATGGGGCGTGGCGCAGTTCGACACTTTCCAGAATAGACCAGTACAAACCAATGAACACGGGGATTTGAATAATGACTGGCAAACATCCGCCCAGCGGATTGATTTTCTCAGTTTTGTACAGCTCCATCATCGCTTTGTTGAGTCGCTCGCGATCATCACCGTACTGTTTTTTGATTTTTTCCAGCTTGGGCGCCATCACCCGCATTTTTGCCATGGAGCGGTAGCTTGTTGCAGAAAGCGGGAAAAATGCAAGTTTGATCAGGACGGTCAACAAAATAATGGACAACCCCCAGTTGCCTACCCAGTGGTTAATGAAAGACATCAGCCAGAACAAGGGGGAGGCAAAAATGGTGAAAATACCGTAATCAACTGTCAGGCCAAGCCCGGGTGAGATATCGTCCAACTTGGATAGCGCCGGCCCAACATAAAGCCGGGAAGAGATCATTGCATGCTCGCCCGGGCCGATATCCGGCGCCGACATCACCACACCCGCGGAGAACAGGCCATCATCCAGTTTCCTGGCGTAAAACTCACGCTGCGCGCCCTCTTTAGGAATCCAGGCAGAGACAAAATAATGTTGCAGCATCCCTGCCCAGCCATTGTCAGCTGGGGCTGGTAAGTCTGGTTTATTTTTCTCGATGCTGGAAAACTCAACTTTTTTGAATTTTTCGGCATCCGTGTAAAAAGCCGGGCCGGTGTAGGTGTGAATGAATGCAGAACCACCCTCCGGTGCGTCCGAATCGCGTACAAACTGGAAATAAGCGGACGGTGTCAGCTGGACATCCCCAGTGTTTTCGATCTCATAGGAAACATCAATCAGATAACTTCCGCGGTGGAAGGTATAAGTTTTGCTCACATGCACATTCTTTTCAGCCACCGGGGTTAGCGCGACTATTACTTGGTCACTCCCCGCTTCCAGTCGATATTCTTTTTGTATCGCACGAAAATTTGCGGTGTGCGTGGGCAGGTCCTGCCCCAGCAAACCAGACTGCGCAAGATAGGCTCTCTTTGCCTGCTGTTGTAACAGGATGATAGGTTTAGTCTTGTCGTCCGCCTCGCGGTGGTTGAGCAGGGAAACCTGCTGCAAATTGCCACCCGCGGTATTGATCTCCACCTCAAAAGTATCCGTGGTTACTTTTATCTTTTCTCCGAGGGCTGCGGGAGCTACTTTTACCGGTTCAGGCGCAACTATCGTTGGCCGACTGACCGGCTGGGGAATGGATGAAGTCGCCCCTTTCTGGCCCACATTCTCTACGGGTTGGTTCCGGTTATTCCATTCTCCCCACAACATGATCAAAGAAAATGAAAAAACAATAAACAACAACAGACGCCGCGTTTCCATTTGAGTATCACCTAATATTGGCTAGGGAACCGGGTCATGACCACCCGCGCTCCATGGGTTACATCTTGCCACTCGCTTGACCGACAACCACAAGCCTTTCAATGGACCGTGTCTGTTGATTGCTTCCTCTGCATATTGAGAGCAGGAAGGATAATATCTGCATGCGGGTGGCAAAACAGGGCTGATCAACAATTTATAGCCACGTAACAGAATAAGCAGTAAGCGCTTCATTTTAATGCAGAATACCGCGCAACGTTTTCGTCAGGACAGAGCGGGCGCTTGCTTGATCAGCTTTATCCAGGCGAGTTCGCAATCTGACAACTACATCTCGCTCGATGCCCTTTCGGTCGATCGCGCGAAAACATTCCCTGATCATTCTCTTGATCCTGTTTCTTTGAATGGCCTTGGGTATCAGGCGCTTGCTAACTGTCAAGCCAAGGCGGGCACAACCCGATTGATTGGGTTGCGAATAGACGGTAAACCATTGATTGGATTGCGCTCTTTGCTTCAGTATCTTGGAAAAACCATCCTGGCGCGTAAGCCTGCTCCGCCAAGTAAATAAAAAGCGCCTACCTGAGCTACACACCCAAACGGACACGGCCTTTCGCGCGTCTGGCGGCAATTACCGCGCGACCACCCTTTGTTTTCATGCGTACCAGAAAGCCATGTGTGCGCTTGCGTTTTGTCACAGATGGTTGAAATGTCCGTTTCATTGTTTAATCCTTTGTCTGATTTATTAAAAAAGCGCGCAATTACAATTGGAAGGGCGCCTTCTGTCAAGTTTAATTTATATTGTGGATAACTTTCGAGGGAGATTGTAGAATGTCCCGACTTCCCGCCCATTCAATATTTCGAGCATGTCTGTTCCAGTTCTGTCCGCCAACTGCCAGCGTTATTTTAAGGAGTTGCTACCCCCGCAGCAATATAACTCATGGATCAAACCATTACAGTTTGATATGGTCGACAATCGTCTGGTGCTAACAGCTCCAAACAGCTTCACTCTGCGGATTATTCAAGAGAGATTTCTTTCCGACATATACCAACAAGCCGCTGCTTTGTTTGATTCCACCCCGGAGATAGAGCTGCGTTTGGATAAAAGCCACCCCCCTCCGCTGCTCACGCAGAACAACTCAGTAGCACAAACTAGAGAAACGCCGGTTTTCACAAAATCTGCAAAATCAGGAAACAAGCTCAATCCACAACTCACTTTTGAGTCTTATGTAACCGGAAAAGCAAACCAATTGGCGCATGCGGCGGCTATGCAAGTTGCCGAAAAGCCGGGCCTGTCATACAACCCATTATTTGTTTACGGTGGGGTCGGTTTGGGAAAAACACATTTGTTGCAAGCGATTGGCAACCTGGTCGCACAAGAAAACAAGCAGGCAAAGATATGTTATATCCACGCAACCAACTATGTGTCTGGGGTTGTAAAAGCATTCCAGACCAAAAGCTTTGACGAATTCAAGCAGTTCTACAACTCATTGGATTTACTGTTGATTGATGACATCCAATTCATCGCTGATAAACCTGGCACACAACAAGAGTTTTTTTACACACTCAACTCATTAATCGACGCCAATAAGCAGGTCGTCATTTCATGTGATACTTTTCCCAAGGAAATTACAGGGATAGAACCAAGATTGACCTCGCGGTTCACCTGTGGCCTGACTGTGGCAATCGAACCTCCTGGCCTGGAAATGCGGGTCGCTATTCTCCTGCAGAAAGCAGCCAACAGCAAAACACCGATTGGTGAAGATGTTGCCTTTTTCATTGCCAAACACGTTCGCTCCAATATCCGTGAACTCGAAGGTGCCCTCAACCGCATAGAAGCGTTTGCGCGATTCCATCAAAGAGCTATTTCTATTGAACTCACCAAGGAAGCCCTCAAGGATCTGCTGTCTGCACAAAACAAGCAGGTCTCAATTGAGAATATACAAAAAACTGTGGCTGACTTTTACCGGCTTAAAATCATCGATCTTTTATCCAAAAAGAGAACCAGGGTTATTGCCAGACCGCGCCAGATTGCAATGTCCCTGGCACGTGAATTAACTCAACTTAGTTTGCCGGAGATTGGAAACGCATTCGGCGGCAGGGATCACACAACCGTTTTACATGCATGCAAAACAATCGACGGGTTGCGTAACTCAGATGAAACGATCGAAACCGAATTCAATTTACTGCACCAAACGTTACGTTCATAAGTAGCTTTAAAATTTGTTTATTATGTTGAAAACCACACTTTTCCTGAATCAAATGAAAGTTATCAACAAACCATTAACACTGGAAA
>Ga0210009_1001062_pt1 | contig 25552 bp, 28 predicted proteins | sample CryGeyCG2114_065_FD_185457 | JGI IMG/M metagenome (GOLD analysis project Ga0210009, IMG submission 185457) | Groundwater microbial communities from aquifer - Crystal Geyser CG12_big_fil_rev_8/21/14_0.65 (SPAdes) (version 2) | ecosystem: Environmental > Aquatic > Deep subsurface > Groundwater ... | reverse complement strand
AATAATTCGGAAAATAAAAAATGCAATAATTACTTTCGGATAAATTAGAGGGTGGGCAAATTATTCAAAAGTTGTAAGGCCTTTTGAAAAAATCCTAACTGGCCTAAATTTAGTGTCTGAATCGCAGCTTCATCATTGAGTCTCAATAATGTATCAATAGTTCTAAAAAACATATGTGAGTTTAATAGTAATTTTTTTGTATCAGTCCCCTGCCCCCTTCAAATCTCTGATCCTGTCTCTTTCATATATCCAAAATCATGCCAGTTGTAAGTTGTTGATTTATAGGGAGTTTTTTCCATAAGCACTTTGTCAGTATTATTTTTTCTACAATTTTGTAGGATTATTGACAATATATTATTGACCATAGGTCGTTTTTCCCAGATTTATCAATACCTTACGAAGGACTACTCGCTATATGTAAAATCCTACAATTTTGTAGCTTATACAATTTTGTAGGAAAAAAAATCCTTCATCATTTCTTTTTATCCCCTCTATTAAGAGGGGACTTAAACCACCTGCCAATCTTATTAACAAATTCCCTGCCATTGATCTGTTTCAGACGGGCGTTGGGGATTTTCTATATCGCAGCCTCGCCTTTATCTCCTGTCCTTATCCTGATAACATCCTCAAGGGAATAAAGGAATATCTTTCCGTCTCCTATGCTTCCTGTTTTCGCCTTCTCAATAATTGTGGAAATCACTTTATCAATCATGGAATCAGGTATAACTACTTCTAATTTTATTTTCGGCAGAAAGGTTACCTCATATTCAGTCCCCCTGTATATCTCCACATGACCTTTCTGTCTGCCAAAGCCCTTAACCTCTGTAACTGTCATTCCCTGAACTCCAATCCCATTAAGGGCATCTTTTACCTCATCGAGTTTAAAGGGCTTAATGATCGCCTCAACCTTTTTCATCTTTCCTCCTTTATTTACGAATATCCATATAGTCCCTCCCCATTGACGGGGGAGGGACTATTGAATGTTATATCTCATGATTGATTGTCCTATTACAAGTTGTATGCCTTTTCTCCGTGCTGGCTTTCATCGAGCCCGGTAATCTCATGTTCGGCTTCAACCCTAATACCGACAACTCCCTTTACTATCATAAAGATTATCAAGGTCATAACACCACTGTAGGTCATTGTTACAACCACAGCTATAAGTTGCGTTACAAGTTGTCCTGGGTTCCCGTATAAAAGTCCTTTACCAGCTTCATTTATTGCTGGATCCGCAAAAATGCCGGTGAGGATTGCACCTAAAGTCCCACCGACTCCGTGAATACCAAAGGCATCAAGAGAATCATCATAGCCGAGTTTCGGTTTAATAGTTGCTACGGCGAAATAGGGGACTATCCCGGCCAGGATTCCGATGATGATGGCACCCTTAATATTTACAAATCCAGCTGCCGGCGTTATTGCAACAAGTCCCGCTACCGCACCAGAAGCAAGTCCGAGTATAGTCGGCTTCTTAGTGTGTATCCACTCAGTAAACATCCATGATATTGCGGCCATTGCGGCTGCGGTATTAGTATTGATAAAGGCTGCACCCGCAAGTCCGTTTGCTGCAACTGCTGAACCTGCATTGAATCCGAACCAACCGAACCACAGCAGTCCTGCGCCGGTTATAACGAGTGTTAAGTTACTGGGCTTAAGTGATGCTTCTTTCCTTTTCCCGAGAACCAATGCTCCAACGAGAGCAGCGATACCTGCATTAATGTGCACTACTGTTCCACCGGCAAAGTCCAGTGCCCCCAACTTTGCCAGAAAACCCCCACCCCATACCCAGTGGGCCACCGGGACATATACAAAGGTGAGCCATAAAATCGAAAAAACACCCAGGCCGAAAATTTCATCCTTTCGATGTATCCACCGCTTGCAAGGGCAACAGTGATAGCAGCAAAAGTCATCTGGTAAACGACATAGATATACTCAGGAATCGTCTTTGCAAGGTCATTGATACTATTGACCCCGACTCCAGAGAGAAACAACTTTTCGGTGCTTCCAATGATGCCGCCTATATCAGTTCCAAAAGAAAATGAGAAGCCGTACATAACCCAGAGCAAACTTACTATGCAATATGTCACAAAAGACATTGCCATGGTGTTAAGCGTGTCTTTCCGTTTTGCCAACCCTCCATAGAATAAAGCCAGACCCGGAAGAGTCATGAGCATTACGAAAGCAGTTGCAACAATCATCCATGCCGTATCCCCTGTATCAATCTTGGGCGCAGGAGCTGCTGGCGGTGCAATTGCCGTCGGTGCAGGCTGAGCAGGCATCGCCTGCTCAGCCGCTGGAGGGGCAGGAGGGTTAGTCTGTGCCTGTTCCTCGGCAAATGCAAACCCGCTTATAAACGTCAGAATCAATATTGTTAATACAATTAACCTTTTCATTGTATATCCTCCTAAAAGCTAAGGGTTAGATTAACACCGCCATAAAAGACATCCTTGTCTCCGTCATCGCTGATGCTCTTTATGGCCTCCTTTGAATCATTACTCAAAGGGAACGAGTAGGCTATCTTAGGTGTTAAGGTAATAGCTTTTGATATGGGAATACTTAAAGATGAAGATAACTCAGCATTATAGAAATTGCTGAAATCTTTCCCGTCCTTATCAAATCCCATAACCTTGTTGTTGATGTTATAACTTGCAGATGCACCGAGATTCAGGGCGATGCCCTTTGAAGTCTCAAAAGAATGCCCTATCGAAGCTATAATAAAAGCCCCATTACCTTCATCAAAATCATAATAAATAGTTAATGTAGGCTTGAGCAATGTGTCATATCCAGCTGAGAGGTATATCTCCTGTGTATCATTGGCACCGCTCAGGGCATAGTAGATATAGCCGCCGGTAAGGGTTAATTTATTAATTGAGTGAGTATAATTTAATGTTACGTCTGTTTCGGTAACTTCCCCATGACCATCACCTTCATCAATCTTAGAATCAGAATCGTAATTAGCCCAGATATTAGCGCCAAAGCTGCCATAAGTAATACCGACTAAAGGTTGAATTACCCAACTATTACTCAGTTTCTGCCCTCTCCATACATAGTTGCTCATTATATCAACCGATGCAGTGCCAGAAACTTTAGGCTCCTCCGCATAAAGACTGCTGGTTGAAAAACAAAACATAAAAACCATTGCAATAAAACTTGATGGCATATTTTTTAATCTTGTAACCAATCATCCTCTCGGTTATGCCGAGTTTTCTTGCTGCCCTTGCCATAACCCAGTTACTTTCCTCAAGGGCATTGGTTATCGCTTCTTTCTCGATATCTTTGACCCTGTCTTTTAAGGAATCCATCTCTCCTTTTACGTAATTGACGTCTCACCCTTTTCTAATGTTCTTATCCTGATTGCCTCACTGATGTCGCTAACAAATATCTTTCCATCGCCTGGATTCCCTGTCCGGTTACTGTTGATAACAAGCTCCTTAACTCTGTCTAAGTCCTCATCATTTACAACCATCAAAATCATCCTCTTTGGGATAAACCTTGTATTTTTTGGTTTTCCCATTGGTTCACGAATAAAACCCTTCTGTCTACCTCTGCCGAAGACAGGCAAAACTGTGAGGGGCGTGAAACCAGCATCCTCCAGTACCTTTTTTGTTTCCTGAAGTTTGCTCATCCTTATGATCGCCTTAATCTCTTTCATTGTGGTTCCTCCATTCCGAGCTATGATAGATAAGAGCTAAAACCATGCCAGGTGGAAGTTATTGATTTTTAATGATTCTTAATAAGAACTGGTGCTACAACTTTGTGGGTTTCTACATTTTTGTAGGACAGATGGTGGAAATTGTCAGGCGATTTGACAGACTGCTGAAAGAAAGGTTCGGAAACAGGTATGAAAAATTGCGGGATATTTTCAAAGACGAGGAGACTATATGAAGATATACATTGACGGTAAATATTATGACAGGTCAGATGCCCGGGTATCTGTTTTTGACCACGGGCTTTTGTATGGCGATGGGGTTTTTGAGGGCATAAGAATTTACAGCGGTATGATATTCAAGCTCAAAGAACACATTGAAGGGCTTTATCAAAGTGCCAAGGCTATCCTTCTTGAAATCCCAATGAGTAAGGAAGAAATGGAGAAGGTAGTTTTAAATACAGTAAGGATAAATGAAAAGGAAAATGGATATATCCGTTGATAAAGATTGATGGAAGGGTGATTGGCAATGGAAAGCCGGCAGCAATAACACAAAGACTAATAAAAAGATTTCGAAAATTGCTTGTGGCCTGATTTTTTTCTTGACATGAAAAGAGAAATAGATTTAATGTAACTTATGTCTTATGAACAACCCTGCGGCAGAAACCGCAGGGTATCAAAAATCTCCCCTCCCTTGACGGGAGGGGATTAAGGGGAGGGTGAAAATAAAACGTTGTAACCACCCCCACCCTAACCCTCCCCCATCAATGGGGAGGGAAGTATAAGGAGACCCTGTAGCAAGACTACAGGGAAAATCAAGTTTAAATTTATAGAAATTCATCTGCCTTTTTGCGTAAATCCTCATAACTGTATACGGGTCTTTCAGGAAGTTCATATGTTCAATGTCGGAATTTGCAAGGTCAGACACCATAATTGCCACTTACCACCCTCTATCGGTTTGCCGGCGCCGGCAAACCGATAGGTTCCTTTACTTTCTTTAGGTCTTCAAAAGACTTGCTTCCCATTGATACTAAATTTTTATCTGACAGACCCGCTCCCCCGTCACAATTACATTGTGCATTTTATCACCGCTGCCGTAATTACTTTAATGCCTCGAACCCTTTTAAATAATCGTCATAATCTATCGGTGACTCGACCCCGAATTCAGACAGCAGGTCTATTGTTTCACTTACTGAGAGTTCAAGTTTATCAGCCAGTGTGCTCAACGACAACTTGCCTTCCCTGTAAAGCTTTATCATCAGAAATTCCCAGCCATAATCTATAAGCTCTCTTGCAACCGTTGATTTGTCTTTATGAGACATCTTTGAGAGCTCGTCAAGTCTCTTCATTTCCCTGTCTTTTAATCTAAGGCTAACGAAGATATTAATTTTGAGTCAAAAGTATCTTTTATAATGCTTTCTCCCTCGACCATCCCGGGAATTATTATCCGAACATCTTCAGAAACACTTCTAAGCATTTCAATCTTTGCCAATAAAATCAACGTCGAGGAATCAAAGACTATTTCCATTTGATTACAATATACTACACGCGTAAACTATTATTCAAGAGGTCATTCGAATTGGTACATTTAGGTATCACATTCATTTCATTTTTGAAAGACCTGAGACGCTTTCGCTTTCAGTACACACAGGGGACACCCTCTTCCTCTGGAGAATCTGTTGAAGAGGAAAAGAGGAGGGTCAGATGGGCAAGAAACGCCTCGAAAAGGACCTCAGTGTTTAAATGCCCTTTGGCCTGTGAAGACCATCGCTACCTTTGGATTTGCTTCATTGCAGGCGATTATGGATTCAAAATCCCTTTCTGAACCGCCCGGTTGCACTATTGCTGAAACGCCCTCTTTAATTCCGACATCGACTCCATCCCTGAATGGAAAGAATGCATCAGAGATCATCACAGACCCTATAAGTCCACCTTTATTCTTTTTTGTTTCCTCATCTATCTCAAGAAGTGCATCCGTATTTCTTTTACCATTCTTCACATCAAGCTCAAACGTCTTATAAGAAATACCAAACCTCTTAAAACAAAGCGCATCAGCATATTTTTGATATGCCTTAAAGACTGCTATTTCAGCCACACCTACCCTATCCTGCTCGCCTGTTCCTATCCCAACTGTTACACCTTCTTTAACGTAAATCACAGAGTTCGATGTAATTCCCTGCTCCACATTCCATCCAAAGACCATATCGTTATATTCTCTATCTGTAGGTATTCTTTCTATAACATATTCTCTCCCCTGATAAGTTGCCTTTGCCGGTAGGAAGCCTTCCTTTGATTTGATTCTATTTATAGGAGACTGCTGGACTATAATGCCGCCGTCAATTAATGATTTGAAATCTACAAAACGGAGGGTTTTATATCTCTCCAACTCATTAATCCTGCTAACCCTGATAATCCTTAGATTCTTTCTTTTAGATAAGACAGCTACAGTTCCCTCTTCAAACTCAGGCGCAGCTACAACCTCGAGGTAGTTAATGCTGACCATCTTTGCTGTTTCTTTATCCATCGCCCTGTTCACAACAAGACATCCACCAAATGCTGCTATCCTGTCTGCCATGTTTGCCTTCTCATAGGCATCAGCCAATGTCTTTCCGTATGCAGCGCCACAGGGATTATTATGTTTTAAGATTACTGCAGATGGGCGGTCCATTAAATATTTAATGATATTCAGACCATTATCAAGGTCAGTTAGGTTTGTCTCCCCAGGATGTTTACCTGCCTGGATCATATCCTTTTCTGTAATGCTGCTAACAAGGCCTTTCCTTGGCTGTATAAACTGACAACTTCCGAGGGTCAGATTACCATTAATTAATTCATAAAGTGCAGCCTCTTGGCCTGGATTTTCACCATAGCGAAGGCCCTTCTCTATCAACTCCCCTGTTTTCTCATCGGGTATCTTCCATGTTCTCTTTTTATATACCAACGTCTGATCCCCAAATTTAATCATCATCTCATCAGGGAAATGGTCAGCTATAATAGTACGGTACATCTTTTTTATGTCAGACATAAAAGAACCTCCTTCTTCTAAAGAATCAATGATCAATTAGCATTTAACATCTATTCCCCCTTTAGAAAAGGGGGATTGAGGGGGATTTTAAGAACAATCGGTTTCATTATAATTCATAAAATCTCCCCTTCCCCCTCTTTGCCAAAGAGGGGTATTCTCGGATCAATGACGGTGATGATACTATACTTTTGTATTTCTTTGAAAATATTCGATGATAATTTTGCATTGATTATTGATCATTTTGAATTGGTAATGGCATCTTAATTCAATCCTTTCTTCCTAATTTTAAGAAGTTCTCTGATAGCAAAGTCGTCAGCAGAGAGACACTTTTATCTTTTTAAAGTCATAAGAAAACTACCTGTTATCATAATAATGCTTCTATTAGATGATTTTCAAACGCGGGCTGAAGCCTGCGGCTACAAAAATTTGTTTGATTTTACCTGAAAATACCTCAAATCCCCCCTTTACCCCCCTTTTCTAAAGGGGGGCGAGGGGGGATTACTGATTTTCTTCATCCTTTGTGTCTTTTTGAGACATGAATGTTTCATTATAATAAAAAAGGCCGACAGAGATCTCTGTCGGCCTTTTTGTTTTTTTATACCTAAATGAGTGGAACGATCAGCAATGCAACAATATTGATAACCTTAATCATAGGGTTAATTGCCGGACCTGCTGTATCCTTATACGGATCGCCAACCGTGTCGCCTGTGACAGAGGCTTTATGTCCATCGCTCCCCTTCTTGTGCACGACGCCTTTGTCGTCGGTAACGCCATCTTCAAAGGATTTCTTGGCGTTGTCCCATGCGCCGCCGCCGCTTGTCATTGCTATCGCCTGGAATAGTCCTGTTATGATGCTTCCGATAAGGACTCCACCCAGTGCCTCCCTGCCTAAACCTAATCCGACCGCTATCGGTACGACAACAGGGATAAGGGCAGGAAGCATCATCTGTCTTATTGCTGACTTTGTAACGATATCAACACACTTGCCGTACTCTGGCTTCCCTGTGCCTTCCATAATTCCTTTTATCTCACGGAACTGTCTTCTGACTTCCTCAACAATGCTGCCGGCTGCCTTTCCAACCGCTTCCATCAGGAGTGAACCGTAATAGTATGGAAGTAATCCACCAATAAACAGACCTGCCAGAACCATCGGGTTTGAAAGGTCAAATGAAAGTGCCTCTTTAAAAGACCTCGAATACTCTGCAAACAGAACCAAAGCACAGAGACCTGCTGATCCGATTGCATAACCCTTTGTAACTGCCTTTGTTGTGTTTCCGACTGCATCGAGCGGGTCTGTTATCTCACGGATCTCCTTAGGCAGTCCTGCCATCTCAGCGCAACCTCCAGCGTTATCAGTAATCGGGCCGTATGAGTCAGTGGCCACAACAATACCTGTCATGGAAAGCATCGAAACCGCTGACAGGGCGATAGCAAAAAGACCGCCCGCTGCATCGCCATTAAATCCGCCGCCTAATGAATAAGCGCCCAGAATTGAGGCAACGATAACGATAACAGGCGCTCCGGTTGACTTCATGCTGACCGCGAGGCCGGCGATCACGTTTGTGCCGTGGCCAGTCAGGCTGGCCTTTGCAATGTGTTTCACCGGGGGATACTTCCCAGCAGTAAAGTACTCAGTTATAACCACGATCAGGCCTGTCAATGCGAGGCCGATAACTGCCATGAGAAAAACGTTCATCTGTGTAAATGACGTATGAGCAATCAGTGAAGCCTGTACTGATGCGTCTTTCAGGAACTCGCCTGTCACGAAATAAAATGTTATTGCCGCAAGACCGCCTGCAACGGCAAGCCCCTTATAGAGGGCGCCCATGATATACTGGCTTTTACCGAGCCTTACTGCAAATGTCCCAATAATGGAAGCAATGATCGATATTCCGCCGAGGAGCATCGGGAATTCCACCCATGCGCTGTCAGCTCCGAAAACCGTCTTTGCAAGGAGCATTGCTGCAACGAGCGTAACCGTGTATGTCTCATAAAGGTCGGCTGCCATTCCTGCACAGTCGCCGACGTTGTCGCCAACGTTGTCTGCGATAACAGCGGGATTTCTTGGGTCATCTTCCGGTATTCCTGCCTCAACCTTACCAACGAGGTCTGCGCCAACGTCAGCAGCCTTTGTGTAGATACCACCTGCAATACGTGCAAAAACACTCATGAGAGAGCATCCAAAACCAAGCCCTATAAGTGCATGGAATGCATTTTCACCTGCATATGATTTTGCGATAAAGTAATAACCGGCTAAGCCGATAATACCGAGACCAACGACCATAACGCCTGTGACCGAACCGCCCTTGAATGCAAGGCCGAGTGCAGCCTTAAGCCCCTTGTATGCAGCCTGACAGGTGCGGACATTAGCCCTCACAGAAACCATCATGCCTATATATCCGGCAAGTGCAGAACCACATGCTCCGATCACAAAACCAATTGCTGTCCATGGGCCCAGGAAAACCAGTAAGATAGCAATTACTACTCCTACCATTGCGACTGTTTTATATTCACGAGCAAGAAAAGCGACGGCGCCTTCTTTCACAGCATTTGCGATCTGCTGCATACGATCACTCCCGGCATCCTGCTTTGATACCCATGCTGCAGTTATCAACGCGTAGGCAACGCCTACTACACCGCAGACTAAACCAAATAAAATAATTGGACTCATCCTCTACCTCCTTTTTTAATATTTACTCAATGAGTGAAAAGTGAAAAAATAATAAACTAATTTTACCTTCCACCTCCCTCCTCTTTTTAATTAAACCCGCAATTACTATTTCACCTCAACATCTCTCTCTGTTGCCTTTGCAAAAACCATTGCTGTTGCCCTATAGACCATGTGTGCCATCTTTGAAAATGGGGCATATGCGACCAGGAAAAATACAACCACAAGATGAACAAAATATATCAGATAAGCTAATATTGCAATATCAGCTAATCTAAATACCTCAGCAAGGATGCCTGTCGCCACTATTAGATAAATTATGGTTATGAAGAGCCAATCGTAGTAACCACCCGGGCCTGCTTTTCCTTTATTCTTTTGCCTGTAAAACACAACAAGGGTAATCCCAATAAGAAGTGCCAATGCACTGGCATTTCCAAGCCACTTGACAGGATCGGTTAATGGATATGGTGATTTGCCGAGCAACCAGGGGTAAGGCGTTTTCCCCATCGCTTCCATTATCTCGTATCCATACAAATAAATAACTGCCCATGCGGTTGTTATTGCAAGTCCGATGAAGCTGAAAAATACTAAAAAATGTGCTATCTTCCGTTCTTTTGTTAGTTCACATTTTTCAAAGCGTTTGTGTGACAATATTTCGCCAACAGTCGCAATAACAGTACTTGCAAGCCCACTTTTAGGCGTCATTCCTGATGCGCGTGCCATATCTTTCCAGTACCGGGAGATGCCTAAGGCCAGAGAAACGACAGCAAATATGAATATCGGGACAAACACACCATCGATGTAATACGAAGGCAATAAAGCTGAGTATGCAATCTTCCCCGCATCATTCCTGATACTTTCCAGATTCAGATGGCCTAAGCCTGCAAGGATTATAAGAAAGATAACTGCAGGGACTGCGAGGAGGGGAACAAGAAAACCAGGGCTGCCTAGTGCCTTTCCTAAAAACCTCGGTGCTGAATAGTTCTCGATGGAAAGTTTTCTTACTGCATTAAGAACCTCTCCTGGCTTTGCCCCTCTTGGACAGTAAGCAGTGCAGTCACTGCACTGATGACAGAGCCATATGTCGGGATTAGTAAAAAGTTTATCCTTCAACCCCCATTGTGCGTATATCATTTCCTTTCTTGGGAAAGGTTTATTATCAGGGGCTAAATTGCATACAACGGAGCATGTTGCGCACTGGAAACATTTTTTCAGGGATTCACCTCCTCCTGCAATAACATCCTTTACAAACCCTAAATCCGGACTTATAACTTGCTCTGCCATTCTGTTACCTCCTGTGAAACACATTGTCCGTGACCGTCAGTCGTGACCGGGACGGACACGCTAAACAGACACGATTCACGGTTTTAGAATCCTTTATACGGGTTAGGACCGAACCCCTTCAATTTTTCCAAAAAGCTGTCTATTACCTCTGGTACTTTGTAATATTCTGAGATAGATATCTGTTCCATCTGAACCCTTCCAGACTCAAGCTTTAACCTGTCCAGTGTCTCGGCAACCTTCGACAACCTGATCTTTGCAAGGTGGCTTCCTGTTGCCATGTGGCACTGGTAGTCTTCTCCATACTGACATCCCAGAAGGAGTATCCCATCAATACCCTTTGAGAGGGCATCAGCTATCCATACGAGGTTCATTGATCCTAAGCACCTCAAGGGGACTACCCTTACAAAGGGAGTATACTGAAGGCGGCTGATTCCAGCCATATCCAGTGCTGGATAGGCATCATTCTCACATGCAAAAACTATTACCCTCGGCTTTTCCTCTTCTTCTTCAGGGACCTCTATATTCTTTACCATATTTCCGATCATATCAACTGAATAGTTCTTAAAGCTAATAATCCTCTCTGGACATGCACCCAGACATACTGCGCATCTTCTACAGCGGGTCGGATTGTAAAGTGGATTACCTTTTTCATCCTCATTTATAGCACCGAAAGGACATTCTTCTGTGCATCTCTTGCACTGGGTACATTTCTGCATAAAGAAGTCTGCATAGGATATATCCCCAGCCCTTGGATGAACTGCCTCCCCCCTCCCTGCCATTTCAATACACTGTATTGCCTTCAGTGCTGCACCAGTTGCATCTTCGACAGTAGAGAGTATATCCATGGGCGCCCTCACAGGACCAGCAGCATAAACTCCTGTTCTTCGAGTTTCATAGGGGAAACAGATAAAGTTGGAGTCAGGATATCCATAAGCTAAGGAAGGCAGCTCCCCTCCCTGTCTGTACCCAAGGTTTAGTGTATCTGTTTCGATCATAACATAGGGGATAAACTCATCACCGGGTTTTACCCCAGGTGGGAGTACTTCCTCACCTAATGCGGTTACAGGAACCATTCCTATGGCAAGGACGGCAAGGTCAGCATTCACCTGGATCTTTTCACCTATCAGGGTATTTTCCACCTCTATGATGAGGTTCTTGTTCTTATCCTCTGAGATACCTTTAACATCTCCCTTCGTCAGAAACACCCCCGGATCGTTCTGCATACTCTTGTAGAAGTATTCATAATGTCCGGGGGTCCTCATGTCTCTATAGAATATATAAACCTTTGTTTCAGGGTCCTGATTCCTTACATATTTCGCCTGTTTCAGAGACTCCATGCAGCAGGTTGCTGAACAATAAGGCAGATAATTCTCATCCCTTTGTCCAGCGCATAGTACGAATGCAACACTCTTTGCAGGTTTACCATCAGAGGGGCGTACAATTTGTCCTTTTGAGGCCAAATCCTCCATCATATAGTTGGTTATTACATTGGGATATTTTCCAAAACCAAGATGAGTAATTTTTGCGGCATCATATGGTATGGTACCAGAAGCTGAAACTATAGCACCGGCTCTAAAGGTCTCGACATTACCATTTTGTTTGATAGTGACATCATACAAACCCGGGGCACCATCTATCTTCTCAATTAATGAAGAGGTGTAAATCTTAATCCTTGGATTTTGTTGAATCTCTTTGATCAAGTTATTAATTAATGGCTCTTCAAGGTCTGTATAAGGAGGTTTTGTTGGTGTCTGTTTATACAGCTTGGACATCCATCCCCCGAGTGAATCACCCTTTTCCACAAGGTAGACATCATAACCTGCCTTAGCTGCCTCATTGGCAGCGGTAATCCCGGCAAGGCCGCCGCCAAGAATTAGCACGTTTTTGCAGAGATCCTCTACCTTGTAAGGTTCTGGAGCCTCCATCCTCTGCATTTTCAGGATTCCCATCCTTATGTAGTCTTCAGCCATCATCTGAGTGTCTTCATCATTCGGTGGGTGAGACCAGACAACTCCTTCCCTTAAATTTACCCTTTCCACCAGAGGTATGCCCAGATCAAAAACATCATAATTTACACGTAGTGAGCAGGCAGCAATTATAACTGCATTAACACCTTCTTGAGCCATGTCTTTTTTGATAAAGTCGACTCCTTCTTTCTGACACAGGGATGGATGAGATTTGACAACAGGGGCCTTCATTTTGGTGGCAACCTTTACCAATTGGTCTATGTTGACGGCCTTCCCTATCTCGCAATCTGTGCAGATATAAACTCCTATCTTTTTCTCCATGACTTACCTCCTCACCAAAGATTGAATAGTCTTAAGGGCTGCCGCTGTAGCAGTCTGGACAGATGAGTAAACATCTATAGGCTTTAAGGCACAACCAGCAGCATACATCCCGGCTGCCCCAGTATTTGATAAAATGAAACCATCTGTATCATAAGATATGTTTGCAGGGGCCTTCCACTCTTTTGTGTTAGGAGCCATACCAGTGGCAAGGACAACAAGGTTTACTTTTTCATGAATCCTTTGCAATGTCAGTGCATCCTCTGCTGTAACTGTAATGTCCTTTGTGGAAGGGTCTTCCTCTATCTTGGCAACCTTACCTTTAATAAACCTTATCTTTTCATCCTTCTGCGCCCTGAGGTAGAGCCTTTCAGCCCTTGCTGGTGTACGAATATCTATATAAAATACAAGTATTTCTGCATCAGGATATTGCTCCCGTATGTAGGTAGTCTGTTTCATAGAGGCAAGGCAGCACACATAGGAACAGTATGGAAGGTGATTTTCATCTCTGGAGCCGGCACACTGGACAAAGGCTATCCTTGAGGGCTCTTTTCCATCAGAAGGGCGAAGGATTTTACCTTTAGTAGGGCCATTTTGAGAGGCAAGCCTCTCCATCATCATATTTGTTATGACGTTTTGATATGTACCGAATCCAAGATTATCAATCTTTGTGGCATCATAAGGGCTCCAACCCGTAGCCCAAACAATAGACCCTACCTTTAATGAAAAGCTCTGAGCCTTCATATTGAGGTCAATAGCCTTATATGTGCAAGCCTCTATACACTTAACACATCCTGCTTTCTTGCAGTACTTATCGTCAATAACATATCTCAATGGAAAGGCAAAGTCTTGAGGAAGATAAATGGCCTTTGTCTTATCCATACCGAAATTGAAATCATTCGGTCTCTCTAAAGGGCATACATCAAGACAGGCATTACAGGCTGTACAATTTTCGTTTACATAGCGGGGATTCAGTTTTACCGTCACATCGAAGTCACCCTCTGAGCCGGAGATTTTTTCTATCTCTGCTAAGGTATGAATTTTTACTCTCGGATTGTTCTTAATCCTTCTGAAATTAATCTCCAGCCCGCAATTTGGTGGACACAACTTTGGAAAATATTTATTGAGCTGTGTTACCCTTCCACCAAGGTATGGATTCTTCTCGACAAGGGTGACCTCATATCCCACCTCCGCTGCTTCTACCGCAGTAGTTATTCCGCTTATTCCTCCACCTACAACCAAAATACTTTTTGTCTTCTCCGCTGCCATATTATCCCTCCATAAATAGTTATATGCTTAAAGGTAATGGATTTGGAACGTTATTAGTATACAAAATACCATATATTTGTCAAGCTTAAACTTTTAACTCTCTTATACTCTCCCCTCCCCTGGCGGGAGGGGATTAAGGGGAGGGGGATTCCAATGTATTTTTAGTTCACCCTCACCCTCCCCTCTCCCGTCAAGGGAGAGGGGAGGTATATATTAATAGTCGCATTCCGAGGGGCATTTGATTGCCTCGAATGCCAGATATATTCTCTTTTCCTTTTCAATCCTTTCTTTCGGAAGTCCTTTGAATTCAATACTCCTGATAGCCTCAATGGCCTGGTACCTTGAAGGTATCGCCTCCAAACCCAAACCTATCACCTCGCCTGATGAGGTTTCCAGGACTTCTGCATCCTCTCCATTAGTTATGACAGCAAAAGGAATCTGATAGGTATCAAGGATTCTTGCACACGATAAAACCTCTCTCTCCCTCGATACCAATGAACCACGTGAACATTTAATAATCGTGAATCTTTTTTCTTCAAGACTCACAATAAGGTCTACCTTTGATTTATGTATTTTTTCACCGATGATAATCTCGAATTCCCTGTCAACCTCAATATCTTTTTTTGAATAACCTTTCTCTTCAATTAGAAATCGTTCTATTGTCTGTCTGATTCTCTCATCATCTGTGTCAATCAATGCCTGCCCGGTTATAAAGTCAATAAGTCTTTCTTCAACACCATTCATACTTATACTACCTTCTTTTTATATTCTTCCTTCACCTTTAATGTCTCCTCGAGCATCAGGATATATTTCAGGTATTTGAATCCGAATTTCATCAGTGCTATCTCGTCAGTCTTTATCTTCTCGACCTCCTCTTTATCAATATCAAAGAGAGAGGGGAATTTGCTCTCAAAGGTAAATCTTCTGAACCCATCTATATCATAACTTACCATGTAAAGCATGCCCTGTTTCTTTGGGTCAAGTTTGGGTTGCCCTGGGGTGTCCCTCCTCAACTGGATCTCCTTCCACTCCCTGTTCATCTCATCATAAAGGTCAGCTCCCTGGTCAATCCTCCAGGTCTCTATTGTCCACTCTCTGTCTTCCTGATAACCGAGACAATTTGGATCTCTTATAAAGAAGTAGAATTCTTCATTTACTGGTCCTTTCTCTGAGCCCCGTATCATGAGACCCTGGCCGATGGGATAATAGCGACAGTTAGTAGGCCGGTCTTCATAAATACTGCAGCCCTCGGGTGTAACAAAGGGACATTTCCCTTCATTATCATCCATCACCTTAAGCACTGCGTAAGGATGTGAGGACTTTTCATCAGTATGAGTGTAGGTGTATTTCTTGAGGAACTCTCCTGAAGAAATTCCCAACCTATTTTTCATCCTTAAGATGTCATAAGGGGTGAGAAGTATATTTGTACGACTACAGCATTTAGTAAAACAACTGATATCATTATGACACCTGAACTTGAATTTAGAATTCAGTGTGCGCTTAATAGGTTCTACAAGACTCATATCCAGTAACATGATTTAATCCTTTCCCCTCATGGACTGCAGGAGCTTATCCATTGCCTTATCTTTGAGTTTAAAGGTATCCTCGTCGAATAGATTGAATCTTATCCATCTATAGCCAAAACCTAAGAGTTCTTCTTCATCTTCTTTTATCTTCTCAATAACCCCATTGTCCACATCATAGATATCAAAAAACCTGGTTTCAAAAAGGAATCTCTTGAATTCATTCAGGTCATAACAGGCAGTATAAAGCAACTTCGCTCTTCCTGAATCAAGCTTATTACTTTTAAAATAATCATGGAAGGTAACTTCCTTATATGATTCATTCATCCTATCATAGATATCAATCCCCTGGTCCTTTTTCCACTCTTCTATTGTCCATTGTTTTTCCTCTTTAAATCCAATGCATAGGGGATCTTCCTTTATCCAGAACCCTTCTTCCCTCGAGGAAACCGGGAATATGGGATACATCCTGCAAGACCATGGCCTGTCCTCATATATCCCGCATCCATCTGGTGTAACAAAAGGACAGCTTTTTCTTTCATCCTCCATCATTTTAAGCGCTATTAGGGGTAACCCCTCATCTCCTAATAGCGCGATGGTATATCTCCTTAAGAACTCACCAGAAGATAATCCGGTACCCCTTCTCATCCTCAGGACGTCATAAGGTGTGAGAAATATATTTATATCACTACAGCAGGTATTAAAGCAGGCAAGCTCTTTATGACATGAGAATTTGAATTTATCATACAAAGAGAGCCTTCGTTGTTTTTCGGTATATTCTTCATTCATAGCGAATTCCGTTCCAATGGTCGTCATTCCCGCTAGTCCTGTCATTCCAGCTTGTCTGGAATCGTTCCTTGTTTTAAGAAGGATTCCGAACGAGTCGGAATGACACTTGTTAGGTCTAATAAATTTTTTGGGGGCGACCTGAAAGGCCGCCCCCTTCACAGATTCCTCTCTAAATTACAGCGTCAACTAAATGATAGGGATCATTGGCCTTTCGATGACCTTCCATTCCTTCTTATCAGCATCATACTTCACGTTTACAAAGTGCTTCTGTCCTTCATCCAGCTTCATGTAATCGTACTTATGGTAATATCCAGGCCATCTTGACTCTTTCCTTGCCAGTCTGGTCCTTGCACAGGCTATACCAACCCACATCCTGTGAATAGCCTCCCATGCCCTCAACAGCTCATGAAGGTTCTTTGCAGCAATCTTCTCTACATCCTCTTCACAGAAGCCCAATTTCCAGAGGCCAGCCTCGAGCATCTTGTCAGATGTCCCATAACTTGTCTCCCATCCGCCTGCATATTCACCCATTATCTTCTGTATCCTGAATAGGAAATTATGCGGTGAGATATAGTTAGGATTTACATCAGGCATCGTTGTATATGTGCACTTCTCCTCATAGAGGGCAAGTGGTCTAAGTACTATTCCCTTGAGTTTATTTATCGTATCATCAGACACCGTTGGTTTGAAGTTCTTCTGATCATTAGCAAACCTAACCGCTGACTTTCCTGCGATCCTTCCCGATACATGTGAGCCGCTTGAGAACTTGTGGGCACTTGCACCTAACCCGCAACCTGCTGTAAATAGACCCATAACAGTAGTCATACAGTTATACTGTGCGGGAAAGTCTGCTTTGTATTCTGCCGGCATAAGGTCAGAAGCGCCGCAGCACCATGCACCAGTAGAGGAGGCATGTGAACCTATGAAGACAGGGTCTCCCAACTGAAGCTCCATAGGTTTTTCACATGGGTCAATATTATGGGCAGCCCAGTTTGTGGCGCCTGCGATTGTCATATCAAGGAAGTCCTCCCATGCCTCGGACTCAAACTTCTTTATCTCCTTTTTGAGCTCCTTCGCATCTGTTATCTCCTTCTGGAATCTTTCTACTACCTTTTCTGTATGCATCATTAATGGTGCCTTGCCCTCCTTCGTCGCGAGTATCATCTCATAGTTTCTCACAGGAGTCGGACAGGGCTTTGCCTTCGAATATGGCGCCCACTTATCTGTCTCGGACCCATACGCACCAACATATGGCCCTCCATAGGCATCTGTTGCAGGTGTCTTAAAGAGCAGGAAAAATGTCCCAACAGGACCATATGAATCCTTAAACCTTGGAGGGACAAATGTCACATCCATCTGTGTAAGCTCACCCCCTGCCTGGAGAGTGAGGGCATAAGTCGCTCCTGCTAAAAATGGCGGCATCCATGACCTCCCAAAGCCCTCAGCCTGAGACCTCGGCCTGAATACATGGACTGCACCACCCAGTGTGCAAAGAACTGCCTTCGCCTTAAACACATAGAATTTGTCTTCCCTTACGCTGAAGCCTACTGCACCGCATACCCTATTTGGCTCCTTCTCATCCTTCAGCAGATGTGTGATAAAGACCCTCTCAATTATATTGTCCATTCCGAGGGCATTCTTTGCTGCCTCTGCCACGATGATCTTGTAACTCTCGCCGGATATCGTAACCTGCCATTGACCTGATTTTGAAAAATTCCCTTTTTCATCCTTCCATATAGGCAGTCCCCATTTATCGAAGTGTCTGACAGAGGAATCCACATGCCTTGCGATATCATAGACGAGGTCCTGCCTTGTCAGACCCATCTGGTCATTAGTTACATACTTTACAAAGTCTTCTGGCATATGGGAATCATGTGTTACCTTTCCATCCATTCCCATATATGTATTAATGGCAGAAAGTCCCATGGCAACCGGACCACTACGGTCAATAGCAGCCTTCTCTACGAGTGCTACCTTTAATCCTGCTGCCTTTGCCCAGTATGCGGCTTCTACTGCAGCGCCGCAGCCCGCCATACCTCCACCGAGTATCAATACATCGGTCTCAACAACTTCTGTCGTAAATTCTTTCATAGTCCACCTCCTTTCTTATTTCTTTGTCGGGAGCTCTTTTACTCCCATTATGTCAGGCTCTCCAAGCAAAAACTGGTTGGCCAAATCTGCTGCCTTTGCCTCAGGAAATCCCTCAAGCGCCTTTATAGAACCCTCTGGTGTAGTCCTTGTTGGATACTTAAACCTCTTGATCCTTCCATCCCTGTATGCGATGGTCCACATGATGTCCTCAGTTCCTCTCAGCGGGGTTGATGCAGCGCCAAGGGGCATGAAGTCTGCATATCCCCTGACATCCATAGCCTGCTGTGGACATATCTTTACACAACAGTAGCACTCCCAGCAATAGGTAGGCTCCTGATTGTATGCCTTCATCCTCTCCTTGTCCAGAGTCATGAGGTCATTCGGGCATATATACATGCATGCAGTTTTATCCTGTCCCTTGCAACCGTCGCACTTTTCTGTCATTACAAAACTTGGCATTTAAAAACACCTCCTTTTTATTTATAGATATAAAAGTTATAGCAGTAAAAAATATGCTTAAAAGTCTTCTCACCCCCTTTCTCCTATGTGTATCACAAGAAGTTAAAGCTCAGGAACAGGCAGATACTCTTTCTCCTTGGCAGCAGCCACCTTTATCTCATCCGTCCGCTTCAAAACAGCATCTACCACCTCTGGACCGAGAGATTTTGCTTTTGCTATCTCCTCAAAAGTAACCCGGTTAAATGCTATGGGCACATCGGTTATGCAATCTCGTGTATCTATCCTTGCGGTGTCAAAGGCATGTAAGATTTTTTTGGTCTTATCCTCAGGAACTTCTAAATTCAATGCCTTGATAGCGCCTCCAAATAAGGAAGCTACCTTTCCCTCAAGCCCGCTTCCCTTTAGTGCCTTTAATCTCTTATCATCCAAAAGTACGACTATGGTTTTTGCCATATCACACCTCCTCCTTATTATATTTTCATGTCAGGGAGATCTATCTCTAATATCTTTTCCTTTTCTTTCACATACTTGGGATTGCAGAAGGGATAGTTAAATTTCTTCCACCACTTCAGAATGACTTTATAGACCTCAGGCCTGAATATTACCCCCGGCGGGAAGACACCTTCTGCCACCATACCCCTAATAAAACTCCCGCTAAACTTCTGCTTTTCCTTATCATGGGCGCAGTTTGCGCTGTATGCAATCTCCCCACATTTAGGGCAATACCAGAACTCAGCCATATTTTGAGGCCTGATCTGTAGGCCATAGGGAACATCGGTAATAGGAGCAGGAAAACCAAAACTGGGGATTCCCTTGCCCCAAAGTATCTGTGTGGCGTACATATCATAGTATTTCCCCACAGCCGCATGATCCCTGCCAAACATATGGTGGGTGCAACCCATATTCTGCCTGATTATCCCGTGTAACATGGACTCAAGGGGATTCCCATACCTCATATCCCATAGTGTAATAGTCACTAAATGTCTTTTAGGGTTGATATAACCTCCGAGATTAACCGCCTCATGACCTTCAATTATGGCCTCATCCGGATAATCCCCTGGCCTTTTAACACCAATGATGGCATTTACTTGTATACCGTGGCAAGGCTCTATATCCCCCGTATATGCGGCATTCTTCATAAGCATCTCATGACCGACATGCGGGACATTTCTGGTCTGATGGTTGATTACCGTCCTCCATCCCCTCTTTTCATATTCCTCCCTCGACTTTTTGGGAGGATACCAGAAACGATCAAAGGGCGGCAACAACTTGGGCTCATTGATGATGGTATACTTCCCGGCTAACACCACTGGATTCAGGCTCTTATAGATAACCCAACCTGGCATCTTCTCATCAAATGGCTCTCTTACCACCTCCGGGTTGCCTTCGACCGTCCCAAAGGTCTTAGTGGCCAACTCCTCTGTATTATCAATTCTCCATACCTCATCAATATCAAGGATTGCAAAGGGCTTTCCCTTAGCCCTCAGGAGTAAACTATCTCCCTCCCTGACACCCAGCTTCTTATAGTCCTCATCACTGACGTCGAAGACTAATGGATAAGGAAAAACCCAGTTGCTCAGTAGCCTTCTCTCTTTTAATATCCTGTCAACCTCTGCCTTAGTCATAGAGCCTTCAACAGGACTGAAGAAGCCGTAACATGTTGACATTATCTCTCTGTAAACGTTTCTTACAGGCACACCCTGGTAAAGGGTTGGTTTGATGTCGAAGACGGCATCAGTATGCTTGGCCATCTTTCTCCCTTTTACAGGGTTTGTTACAACTCTGTCAACCAACTTCCCTCCGTGGGGAAAAGGTGTACTAATCTTTAATCCACGGATCATGATAACCTCCCTCCTTTAATCATTATTTTTTGCTCTCCAAAATTGTACAAACATTTTTGAATATCTCGTCAATACTCCCTATACCCTTGACTGTTTTTAATATCCCCCTTTCTTTATAGTAATTAATCAAAGGCGCTGTTTGCGCATCATATACATGAAGCCTTCTCTTGATTGTCGCCTCTTTGTCGTCACCCCTCTGAAAAAGCTCACCACCGCATTTATCACATACCCCATCCTTTTTTGCCGGTGAATAATATATGTTATACATCTGCTGGCAGCTCTTACATGTCCTCCTTCCTGTTAGTCTCTTCATTAGGTCATCCTTTGGAACATCAACACTTAAGGCAGAATTAAGCGGCATCCGCAGGTCGTTTAACATCTTATCAAGTGCCTCTGCCTGGGCAGTATTCCTCGGAAAACCATCGAGTATATAACCATTCTTGCAGTCATTCTGTTTTACCCTCTCCTCAACAAGGCCCAAAACTATCTTGTCAGGAACGAGTTCACCCTTGTCCATAATTACCTTTGCCTCTTTCCCGAGTGGTGTACCGTCAGCCACAGCCTTTCTAAGGATATCACCTGTCGAAATCTGAGGAATCCTGTACTTTTCTATCAGTTTCTTAGCCTGAGTCCCTTTCCCTGCCCCTGGTGCACCAAGCAACACAAGTCTCATAACTCTACCCCCTGTTTAAGCAATAATAACTATCTATATATACAGCGGCAACAACAACAGAAAGAAGCACTTTAATCGAAATCGCGCTAACGATTAAGAGTGATTTTAATTACAAAATTATGCAACAGTACGATTTTTTTAAAACAAAATAACTAAAGTATGATAAATATATTTTTAAATATATTCTTACCCATGTTTTAAGTCAAATTCATATTTTTGATAAAATTATAAGATTTACTTATTACCCTTATTACATTCCTTTAACCTATTTTAACTCTTTGAAAAATCCATCTTTTCTCTGAGATACCGCTGAACCTCACTCAGCGCTCTACCCCTGTGGCTGATAGCATCCTTTTCTTCATCGTTCATCTCAGCAAATGTCCTGCTGTACCCATCGGGATAAAATATCGGGTCATACCCAAAACCATTAAAGCCTTTCGGCTCTTTCCCTATCCTGCCTTCAGAATATCCATAAAATGTATTTACACTGCCGGTAGGTAATGCTATGGCTATACAGCATATAAACCTTGCCTTCCTCTTCTCTTCAACGATTAAGCGCATCTCATATAGCAATTTTTCGATATTTTTCTCATCATTTGCCTCCTCTCCAGCATACCTCGCAGACAACGTGCCAGGAGACCCGCTTAATGCATATACCTCAAGACCTGAATCATCAGCAAGCGCCGGTTTCCCTGTATATCTTGCAACTGTTACCGCCTTCTTAATTGCATTTTCTTCGAATGTAGTTCCATCCTCCTCTACATCGGGACATCCTAAAAAGTCATCGAGCGTAAAAATCGAGATTGCCATGCCTGCTGTAATCCTTTTTATCTCTTCAATCTTCTTTTTATTTCTCGTGGCAAGAACTATATCCATGTTTTAGTTTATTGAGTTTATTGGGTTTCTTGAGTTATAACACAAAAAACTGAGCAAACTCAAGAAACTGTAGAAACTTAAGTAACCTTGAAAAATTAAGGAATCTTCTGTTAAGATTTATAAATGTCCGAGGAATTTAAAACGGCAGGATTGCTTCTCAGAACTGTCGCTAAAATCCTTGACTTTATTATCATCGCAGCAGCAGTAGAGGTAATACCTAAGGCTGGCTTTTTTGCAGGGATTGCTTATCTTTTAATAGGTGATGGTTTTTTTGATGGGAGAAGCCTGGGGAAAAAACTTATAGGGCTCAGGGTTGTCTCAGCAGATACGAACACCCCATGTACATTTAGAGATTCGATACTAAGGAATAGCACCTTCGGCATCGGGTTTCTTTTTTATAAGATGCACTGGTTTGGATGGATATTTATAGTGCTTATTTCTATTTTTGAATTTATTATATTATTGGGCAGCAGGGATGGAATGCGTTTTGGCGACGAGATTGCAAAAACCATTGTAATAGAAAGCCCTCGGGTAAAACAGGAGGTATAATGTTTTTCCATAAAATCCTCGGATTATTTTCGAACGATCTTGCCATAGATCTTGGCACAGCAAACACCCTTGTATTTGTTAAAGGAAAAGGTATTGTGTGTAACGAGCCCTCCGTAGTTGTGATAAGAAAAGACGATAAAAAACCCGTAGCGGTTGGAGCCGAAGCAAAAAGAATGCTCGGCAAAACCCCTTCCAACATAATAGCGATAAGGCCAATGAAGGATGGAGTTATAGCAGACTTTGACGCCACAGGAGAGATGCTGAAATACTTCATAACAAAAGTTCATGACAGAAGGAGTTTCGTTTCCCCGAGGGTAATTATTGGAGTGCCTTCCGGTATTACTCAAGTTGAACAGCGCGCAGTAAAAGACGCTGCTCAGGTGTCAGGAGCAAGGGAGGTTTACATGATAGGAGAGCCCGTGGCAGCTGCTGTAGGGGTAGGGCTGCCAGTAGGTGAACCGTCAGGCAATATGATTGTAGATGTTGGCGGCGGTACTACGGATGTTGCTGTCATATCCCTTGACGGGGTAGTTTATAGCAAGGCTGTAAGGGTTGGCGGTGACAAGATGGATGAGGCGATTATCGCTTATATTAAACGTAGATATAACCTCATGATAGGAGATATGACCGCCGAGCAGATAAAGATTAATATTGGCTCAACCTATAATACAGAGGGCAGCGATAAGCGTGTTATGGATGTAAAGGGAAGGGACCTTATCTCAGGCATACCCAAGACACTGGCAATTAATGAAGCAGAGATCCGTGAGGCCCTCAATGAGCCTGTTAACATAATACTTGATACGATTAAGGTAGTTCTTGAGAATACACCTCCCGAACTTGCAGCAGATATTGTGGATAAAGGTATAATCATGGCTGGCGGTGGCGCCCTTCTCAGGGGTCTTGATATACTTATAAGAGAAGAGACAGGACTTCCGGTTGTAGTAGCAGAGGATCCCCTTACAGCGGTTGTCCGGGGTGTTGGTAAAATGCTTGATGAGATTGACCTGCTTAGAAGAGTAGCTATTAATTTGTAATGCCTAAGAAGAGGCTCTTGCTTTTTCTCTTTATCATTATATCCCTGGGTTTGATGACTTACCAGAGTAACAGGGAACACTTACTGCCGCTTAAATCCCTGAATAATACACTTAACAGATTCCACGATATAAAAAGTTCTGTAAAGGACTATATTACAGCCCCTTTCAAAAGAATGTTTCTCAGGGAAGAAGAAAACATAAGATTAAAAGCAGAGCTTACAAAGATGCTTAAAGAACAACAGGAGTATCGGGAAACCCTTCTTGAAAATAAAAGACTCAAGGAACTCCTTGCACTCAAGGAAAAAGAGCATAGATATGTTACCGCAGCACGTGTTATTGCAAGGAGTACAGACCAGTGGTCAAATACATTTGTCCTCGACAAAGGCCTTTTAGACGGTATCACTAAAGACATGATAGCTATAACATATAGAGGCATTATAGGAAAAATTTCAGGTGTATCTGATTCTTACTCATTCCTGCTTCTTCTTACCGATATAAATTTTTCAGCAGCAGCCAGGCTTCAGGAAAGCAGAACAGAGGGCGTAATCTCAGGTACGGGCTTCAGAAAATGCCAGTTGAAATATATTCCTTATGAAGAAAAGGTGGAGAAAGGCAATATTGTAATAACATCCGGACTTGATTCACTATTCCCACAGGGGATACCTGTCGGATATGTATCAAACGTTAATAAAAAAGGCACCGGGGTTTTTCAAGACATAGAAGTCCTTCCATTTGAGGATAATGCAAAGATTGAGGTGGTGGCAATAATAAAAAAAGGATGATATATCTCCTATGGGCAGCCATAACCTTTTTAACATTTATCATACAGGGAAGCGTATCATTATTCGATGTTACCCCAAACCTTACGGTTGTTTTAGCCTACTACGCAGGTATTAGGAAAAAAGAGTTTAAAGGGATGTTTTTCGGCTCTCTGATTGGAATAGTTGAAGACAGTCTTTCAGGTACATTCCTCGGCCCTAATCTCCTTAGTAAAGGTCTTGTAGGTTATCTTTCATCTTTCGTTTACAGCAGGTTTTTTATATGGACACCACTTTTAGGCATCATCAGCATATTTGTCCTCACTTCAATAGACAGCACTGTTGTTTTCATATCAAGAAGCTTTTTTGATAAGATACCGGTAAGCACCGGCTCAGCCGCCTTTATAATCGCCATACAGTCATTATTAAATGCCCCTTTGGGGATATTTTTGAAGCCAAAGGATGCATCAAATCCATCTCAGTCCCAATACTGTTCGGCACGTATATTGCCTTACAAAATTAAACAAGATTAAACAAGGTCACAAGGCACAACAAAACAGGCAAAAGACAATCAACATGGGTCGTTATTTATAGCAAAGACACAGACCAGTAGGATTAATATTTTGCAAAAAGGCAAAGCAGTAGCTAAGGAATAGAGAAAAATAGGGGTCAGGTCTTTAATCTTGCTCTTTGTGTCTTAGGTATGCATAATATATTTCATGGCGAGACCGTTAAGAATTGAGTATGATGAGGCATTGTATCATGTTACTTCAAGAGGCAATGAG